>Ga0334722_10000672_pt1 | contig 48596 bp, 44 predicted proteins | sample C3_bottom_MG_FD_207210 | JGI IMG/M metagenome (GOLD analysis project Ga0334722, IMG submission 207210) | Sediment microbial communities from Yellowstone Lake, YNP, Wyoming, USA - C3_bottom | ecosystem: Environmental > Aquatic > Freshwater > Lake > Sediment | place: USA: Wyoming | collected...
CGAAGCGCGGGCAATGTTGGGTGAAATTAAATATGTGCAGGCGATAGTGCCGAAAAGCTGGGAAAAATACGGGGTGCATATTGTCGACCCGGTTCTGAATATGCTTGGGCTATATGGCAAAACCTGTCGCGTCGCGTCGTCCCGGCTCAGTGACGTCACCTCGGTTACTGCCGAATTTGGCCAAACGTCCGTGACATTTACCTGTCTGGGGCCGATGCCCTGTGAAATAAAGATCAATCTTTTTGGGAGCCTTGGCTTCAAGGAATTTGTTTTCAAGAATACCTATTCAGCGTTCAAGCGGACGTTGGAAGCGTTCGTTGATGGAATCCGGTCCGGGCGCGAAATAACCACAAGGGATGAGTTGACCAGCGTGGTATCGATACTTGAAAGAGGCATGAAGTATGGAAATGGCTAGCCCGACCATACTGATCACCGGCGCAACGGGGAAGTTGGGCAGGACATTTGCCCTCGGGTTCGCCGCCATGGGATCTAACGTCGCGTTTACGAGCCGTGGAGGAGATGTCGCAAAGGAACTGGAGCAGGATTGTCTGGCCCGCGGGGCCAAGCGTGTTGCATGCGTCCAGGCCGATCTGACTGCAGAAGATGCCGCGTCGAATATCGCTCATCAACTCGAGGAAATCGAGTTGCTGCCGGATATTCTGATCAATAACGCCCGAAATACACAGCATCTCAAGATCGACTCCACCGGACGCACGACCAGAAAAAATTGGCAAAAGGAATTGTTGATGGGTGTAGTTCTGCCGTACGAACTGTCCATGGCGCTGGCGTACCTGCAGCCAACCTCTCTGAAAACAATAATAAATATTGCGTCAATTTACGGTGTTTCCGCGCCGAACCTTGCCTTATATGACCGCCCCGAGTTGGAGTCGCCCGTGAACTACGGGGTGACCAAAGCGGCACTGATCCATCTCACAAAGGAACTCGCGGTTCGCTTGGCGTCCCGCAAGATCAGTGTCAACGCCGTGTCCTATGGTGGGGTCAGCGGGCGCGCTGGCGAGGAATTCCAGGCGCGCTACGGCCGGCTGTGCCCCGCCGGCCGGATGCTCGACGATTCGGAAGTTTTCGGTGCGGTCAAGTTCCTGGCGTCCACGGATGCCACAGGCATGACAGGCCACAATCTTGTTGTGGATGGAGGGTGGACAATATGGTAACGCGTTCCAGGGTCGCAATCATTCCGGCTAGGGGAGGTTCCAAGAGGATTGAGAAGAAGAACATTGTTAGCTTCTGCGGCAAGCCGATGATCGCCTGGACTATCGAGGCGGCACAGAAAGCGGAAATTTTCGAACGGGTAGTAGTCAGCACGGATGATCCGGAAATTGCGGACGTAGCCCGGCAATGCGGCGCTTCCGTACCATTTCTTCGTAAACTGTATGCCGATGACATTTCACCGGTGAGCCTCGCGACGGTCGGAACCCTTCTGCAGTTGCGCGATGAGTTGGGGGAGGAATATGAGATGGCGGTGCAACTGATGGCGAATTGCCCGTTGCGAAACGAGCGCCATATTCTGGATGCGTTCGATTACTTCAACGCACGTAAGGCGAAGTCCCAGATCAGTTGCTTCAAGTTTGGCTGGATGAACCCCTGGTGGGCGGCGACAGTCGCGGAAGACATGCGGCCGACCAGCCTGTTTCCTGAAGCTGCAAAGACCCGTTCACAGGACCTGCCCCCTCTTTATTGCCCCACCGGCGCCATTTGGATCGCAAAGGTAAAGCACCTGATGGAACACCAAACCTACCACACGCCCGAGCGCATTTTTTGGCCCATGCCTTGGGAGGGGGCGGTCGATATCGACGATCGCGAAGATATGCGCATGGCTGAATTGCTTTATACAATGGAGAATCGCGCGTCTTGAGAGTAGTTTTTCGTACCGACGCCTCTCTTGCCATCGGCACCGGCCATGTCATGCGTTGCCTGACGCTGGCGGTCTCATTACGCGAGCGCGATGCGGCGGTGTCTTTTGTTTGCCGCGAGCACGACGGCCATCTTTGCGACCTGATCGAGGCGCGCGGCTTTGCAGTCAGCCGACTGCCTGTACCCAATACGGAATATCAAGCGGAACCCGAACCCGCGCATGCGTCTTGGCTAGGTGCGTCGTGGCGAGACGATTGCGAGCAAACCCGCACAGCTATAGAAGGCGCAGGCGCAAAGGCGGACTGGCTTGTGGTTGACCACTACGCCGTCGATCACCGATGGGAGAGCGCCCTGCGCAAATCGGTAGGGCGCATCATGGTCATCGATGACCTCGCCGACAGGGTGCACGACTGCGATCTGCTGCTCGACCAGAACCTGGTGGCGCAGATGCGCACCCGCTACGCCGACAAAGTGCCCGCGGCATGCGGCAGGTTGCTGGGTCCAGATTACGCGCTGCTGCAGCCCATCTACGCCGAATTGCACGATCGCATTCCCCCACGGGAAGGTCAGATCCGGCGCTTGTTCATATTCTTTGGAGGCGCGGACAGCGACAATATCACCGGTCGCGCGCTGACCGCTTTTTTGCAACTCAACCGGCCGGACATCGAAGTCGATGTGGTCGTCACGGAGGGCAGTCCGCATGCCGCAGCAATTCTCCAGCAGGTAACTGGCCACGACAATATCCATCTGCACAGCGGTCTGCCGACCTTGGGCCCCCTGATGGCCAAGGCCGATTTGGCCGTTGGCGGCAGCGGGGCGACGAGTTGGGAACGACTGTGCCTTGGTCTGCCCGCGCTGGTCGTCACCTTGGCGGACAACCAGCGGGCTATCGCTGATGGACTGAGCCAACGTGACCTGGTTAACTGGCTGGGACAGCACGATGAGGTGAACGAACTGGTGATCGCGCGGGCGCTAGGCAAGCTACTTGGACAGGGTTTGCACGAAGATTGGTCGCGGCGCTGTCTCGCATTGGTTGATGGCAAAGGGGTCGATCGCGTTTGTGCGGTCCTAATCACCACTGCGACCACACCCTTGCGTGTCCGGTACGCTAAGCTGGCGGACGAAGCCCAGCTGCTGGCCTGGAACAATGACTACGCGACCCCGCGCAACGACGCCATCGGAGGGGTGATCCCCGCTACCGCCGGGCGAATCGGGTTTCGCGACGATCTGCGCAACCTGGACGGGTGTTGGCTTTATATTGCGGAGACAATCGACGGTGAAGCGCTGGGTCAGGTACGGTTTGAGCGACTGGCGCAGGCGTGGGAATTCGATTTTGTCCTGGCGCACGAGTTCAAGGGGCGTAGCCTTGAACGCCCCATGGTGCAAGCAGGGCTGAGAAGATTCCGCGCCGACATGGGACGCGCATTGACATTTGGTCAGCCACCATACGCAAATGCTCGCCTTTCTCAAAAGTTTAATTCATTGGGTTTCGATAACCCGCGGCAAGCGGGGCAAGCGCAATGGCGCATCGGCGTCTGCTCCGATGCGGACAGTTGGATTAACGACGCAATTCCCGAACTAATCGTTGACTGGTTAGCGGCTGGTCATTCGGTGAGTTGGGGGCACGACGCCGCTGAACTTCCGGGCGGCGATTTGTGTTTTTACCTTAGTTACGGACGCGTGGTTGGGCCTGAACTGCTAGCACGGCATAAGAATAACCTTGTTGTACATGAAAGCGATTTGCCAAGAGGGCGTGGCTGGTCGCCACTGACTTGGCAAGTCCTTGAAGGGAAAAGCTCCATCCCCGTAACCCTTCTCGAGGCTGTGAATGCAGTCGATAGCGGCCCGATTTATTTGCGGGAAGCGATTGAATTGAGAGGGAATGAGCTGGTGGAGGACTTGCGCCGCTTGCAGGCGGATGCAACGTTTCTGCTTTGTCGCAGATTTGTTCTCGATTACCCAATGGTGCTTGGAAAAGCGCGCAAGCAGGTCGGCGACGCGAGCTACTACCAGCGGCGGCGTCCGGCAAATGGCCAAATGGATGTTGACAAACCTCTACGAGAATACATTAATCTATTGCGCGTTTCCGACAACAACCGTTATCCAGCCTGGATTGATTTGAATGGTCGCATTATTCGATTTCGGCTGGAAAGTTGACTGTCACACAAGCCGGTAAATTAGGGAGTATTTTGGACCGTGAATAGACCCACTTTAAGCCACATCTATGAAGGTGAGGTAAGGGATCGCGCAACCAGTAGCGAGAATCTGAGTACTAGACTCGAACTAAATCGCCGCTATCAATCGGCCGATTTTCATTCGTGGCTCCAACGGCGCCTGAACGTTTCGCGGGGCGAGCACATACTGGATGTCGGATGCGGTACCGGTGCGCAATCACTCCGGTTTCTGGATAGCATTGGTTCGCACGGATCCATCAGCGCGCTGGATATCAGTTCTTCCTCAATTGAAGAATTGTCTCGAAGTGCGAACTTCGATCATCGCCTACAGGCGATCGCCGCGGATATGGCTGCACTTGACGATGTGATCAATTCTCGGTTCAAACAAAAGTTGTACACGTTGGCCCACTCTTCTTACGCTCTCTATTATTCTCCTACGCGTCTGAACGTCTTGCAGCGCATGGCCGAGTCGCTACTTAGTCATGGCCGATTGGCCGTATTTACTCCTACAACACCTCACGGAATGGTCGAAATTGCTTCGAGGTTTTCCGCTATTCCGGAACCGGTTATCGAAAGTCTCGAGTTCGGACATTCCGTGCTTGAGCCTCGGTTCAGGTCGTTGTTTTGGGAAGTGGAGATACATTTCTTCCAAAGCGAGATGCGAGTAACATCGCTAGACGATTTCATGGGGTTCTATCAGGCAACCACTTATTTTCAGGCAGATGCGGCGCCCGAGATCAGAAAGTATGCAGATAGCGAAATAGGCGCAAAGGGATCTGTTAACTATTCGAAGAATGGATACCTGATCATCGGCAGAGACCGGAAATAGTCGGCAGGGATGCGAGCGAACGGTTAGCCATGCAGACTCCAATTCTGGTTGTTGCAGCCCACCCGGACGATGAGGTGCTCGGTTGTGGAGGTACCCTTGCAAGGATGGCCATAGAGGGTCGGGCGGTGCACATCCTGTTTGTCGCCGATGGCGAGACTTCGAGAAGGGTTGATGGCTTGCCGTCAATCGACCCCGCGCGCCTGGTGGCGCGCGCTACAGCGGCGGAAAGCGCGTGCGTGTTGCTGGGCTGTACGTCGGTAGAAACCCTTGCTTTACCGGATAACCGACTAGATGGGGTGGTGTTGCTGGATATAGTAAAACGTATCGAGATTGTTCTGGAGCGCTACCGGCCCTCGACCGTTCTGACGCACCACGCTGGTGATGTAAATATTGATCACCGTGTAGTGCATGACGCTGTGATTACGGCATGCCGGCCACAGCCAGGCCGGCCGGTCAAGGAACTGCTGTTTTTTGAAGTGCCCTCGTCTACCGAATGGCGGCCTCGGGAATCGGGTGAGGCATTCAATCCCAACTGGTTCGTCGATATTACCGCGACGCTCGGCGTCAAACTTGAGGCGCTGCAGCTATATGAGGGCGAATTAAGGGACTTTCCCCATCCGCGTTCACTGCGGGCAGTTGAGGCGCTGGCGCGCTGGCGCGGCGCTACAGTAGGAGTTGAAGCAGCCGAAGCCTTCGTCCTAGGACGTAACATCATTACGTAATGGTTGAATTCATTATGCGCATCGGTAATCGAACGATAGGACAAGAGACACAGCCCTTGATAATCGCGGAAATGTCCGGCAACCACAACCAGTCCCTTGAGCGGGCGCTGGATATTGTAGCTGCCGCCGCGAAGGCCGGGGCGCACGCCCTCAAGCTGCAGACCTACACCGCCGACACAATTACACTTGACGTCCACGAAGGCGAGTTCTTCATCAATGACGAGCAGAGTCTCTGGAAGGGCAATAGTCTGCATGAACTTTACAAGCTCGCCTACACTCCGTGGGAATGGCACGCGCAGATCATGCAACGGGCCAATGATCTAGGCATGCTTTGCTTCAGCACCCCGTTCGATGAGAGCGCAGTCGACTTTCTTGAAACCCTGGCAGTGCCGGCCTACAAAATCGCCTCTTTCGAGAACGTGCACCTGCCATTGATCCGCAAGGTGGCCGCTACTGGCAAGCCGATGATCATCTCTACCGGCATGGCAACACTGGCTGAACTCGACGACGCCGTGCGCGCCGCGAGGAAGGCAGGATGCCGTGACTTGGTCCTGCTCAAATGCACTAGTACCTATCCGGCGACGCCCGAGAACAGCAACGTGCTGACTATTCCGCACATGCGCGAGCTATTCGGCTGCGAAGTGGGACTGTCAGACCATACCATGGGCTTGGGCGCTTCGGTCGCGGCAGTGGCCCATGGCGCCACGGTGATCGAAAAGCACTTTACTTTGCGCCGCGCCGATGGTGGTGTCGACAGCAGCTTCTCGCTAGAACCAGAGGAACTGCGCGCGCTGGTGATTGAAACTGAACGTGCCTGGCAGTCGCTGGGGCAGGTCAGCTATGGGTCCGGTGAGGCCGAAAAGAAATCGCTCGTATTCCGGCGATCGATTTATATTGCTCAGAACTTGAAGGCGGGAGATGTGTTAACTCCGGAGAACTTGCGCTGTGTGCGCCCGGGAATGGGCTTGCCGCCGAAGTATTACGATATCCTCCTGGGGCGCCGGGTGAATCAGGACGTAAAAAAGGGTACGCCGATGAGCTGGGAATTGGTGGGCTGATTTCCTTGGATGTCGCATGACCATCGGCACGCTGATTGTTGGCCTCGGCCAAATTGGTATGGGTTACGACCTGCGCCTGGATCCGACTGCGCACGTGTACTCGCACGCGCGCGCCTTCAGCTTGCACCCGGCGTTTCGGCTTCTCGGTGGCGTCGATCCCGATGTGCAGCGGCGACGAACGCTCGAGCATGAGTACCGCTGCTCTGCCTTTACCGATGTAGAAACCGCCCTGGATTCCGTGCAGCCGGAACTTGTCGTCGTCGCCGTGCCAACGCCTTTACACGGGGACGTCTTGCTCCGTGTCCTGAAGAGGTCGAAGCCCGATGTCGTGCTGTGCGAAAAACCGCTGTCTTACGACCTTGCGGAGGCCCGCGACATGCTGCGGGTGTGTAAAGAGCGTGGCGTGCGGCTGCTTGTAAACTACATGCGCAGGTCGGACCCGGGGGTGATAGAAATTAAACGGCGTCTTGACGCTGGAGAGATCGGTATCCCCGTCAAGGGTGTGGCCTGGTATTCGAAAGGCCTGATGCATAATGGCTCCCATCTATTTAATTTGCTGGAGTACTGGCTGGGCGGAATGGTAAATGCAAGGATCCTCGAACCGGGCCGGCTATGGGACGGTATCGACCCGGAACCCGATATGGAAGTCTCGTTTAGCTCCGGAAGGGTGTATTTCCTGGCTGCAAAGGAAGAAAAGTTTTCCCATTACAGCATAGAACTCTTGGCGCCCAATGGACGTCTCCGTTACGAAAAAGGCGGACGGCAAATCGTCTGGCAGGGCGCCCGGCCTGACGCCACATTTGCTGGGTATACAACCGTTACTGACGAAATGGAAATCATCGAATCGCAGATGAATCGGTTTCAATACAACGTCGCCGCCCAACTGGCATTGCTGCTTGAGGGCAATGGCGCAAGCCTTTCTGACGGCGATGATGCCCTCCGAACCATTGAATCTCTGACGACCATCATAGGAAGAACATGACTACCACCAAAAATGCGCTGGCGCTTTTCGGCGGACCGAAGACGATAACAGCCCCTTTTCGTCCCTACAACCCGATCGGCGTCGAAGAAGTCGAGGCGGCAAAAGCTGTCGTCGAAAGCGGTATCCTCTCCCAATTTGTGGGCGCATGGGGTCCGGACTTTTATGGTGGGCCAAAGGTGAAGGAATTCGAACGGAACTGCGAGGCATTCTTTGGGGTAAAGCATGCCGTTACGGTCAATTCGGCGACCTCTGGGCTAATAGCTGCTATAGGTGCGATCGGAATAGAACCCGGCGATGAGGTGATCGTCAGTCCGTGGACTATGTGCGCCAGCGCCACGGCCATTTTGCATTGGAACGCCATTCCAGTATTTGCCGATATCGAGCCGGAAACGTTCTGCATCGATCCCGCGTCCATTGAAGCGAATATCACGCCATACACTAAAGCAATTCTTGCTGTAGATATCATGGGGCAATCCGCCAATATAGATGCGATCATGGCCATTGCCGCGCGCCATGGTCTAAGGTTAATTTCCGACACCGCCCAAGCGCCTGGTGCGCTATATAAAGGCAGGTACGCAGGCACACTGGCTCACCTGGGAATTTACAGCCTCAACTACCACAAACACATCCATACTGGCGAAGGCGGAATTCTCGTGACCAACGATGATGAAATCGCCGAACGCCTGCACCTGATCAGAAACCATGCGGAGGCCGTCGTTGAATCCAAGGGCGTGATCGATCTGCGCAATATGATTGGATTTAATTTCCGCCTGGGCGAAATTGAATGCGCCATCGGCATCGAGCAGCTCAAGAAACTGAAGCGGTGTGTTGCTAGCCGGCAGCATGCAGCCGCCAGGCTGACGCAGGGGCTGCGAGGGCTAAAAGGCTTGCGGGCCCCAGTGACAAGGCAGGAATGCACGCATGTTTACTATTTTTATCCTATGGTTCTCGACACAGATCTGTTGGGTGTTTCCAAAGAGCGTGTTTTGGAGGCGCTGAAGGCCGAAGGCGTGACCGGACTATCCACGAGCTTTGCGAACGTCCATCTGCTCCCCATGTATCAACAGAAAATGGCTTATGGTTCAAAAGGTTTTCCGTGGACTTCGGACATCTGCAAGCGGGAAGTAAACTATCGGAAAGGGATATGCCCCGTCGCCGAGCAACTTCAGGACAAAAGTTATATGGGCCTGTTCATGTGCATGCATGATCTGCCGGAAAGCGATGTGGATTTGATGGTTAGCGCGTTTCACAAGGTATGGGATCAAATGTCAACATTGAAATAGTCGTGGCATGCGAGAGCACGAAATTGGCATTCATTTTCTGAAACACCATTCACCAGGACTGATAGCGGTGGAAGGTCAATGCGGACCAGGTCTGCGCAATGGCTCCATACGTTCGTCCCGAAGGTCCCGGTAATCGTCAAAATATGATGTTATTCGTTGTCGATCAGATCGCGGGCGCGGAATACATAGCCCCGCTCCTGAGGAAGTGGTTATCGAACGGGCAACATGACTGGGTGGTGCTGGCAACCAACAAGTCTTCAACCTGCCTCAACTCCAACGGCATCCCGTACGAACTGCTGGCAAGTTGCACCGACACGGATGTGGAAGGCTGGCTCGACCGAGTCTCGCCGGATCGGGCACTTCTGTCCACGTCGATGCCAAATGATCTCGAACATTTGTTTGTGCGCGCATTGCAGTCGCGAAATATCCCTTGCGCGCAGCTGATTGACAATTGGATCAACCTGCGCGGCCGCTTCGAATTCAAGGAACCCACCGGTTCCATTGGGCTGCTTGTGCCAGATTGCGTGCTGACGTTGGACGAATATGCCAAGAAGATCCTTGTCGAGGGTGGTTTGCCCGAGAAAAGAATTGAAGTCATCGGCCAGCCCCATTGGGAGGATTGCTGGCGCAAGGGCTTGGCCAATCCCGTCACCCCGGCTGAGCCGAAACTGGGTCTCATGATATCCCAGCCCATATCGCGTTTTTACGGCAAAGACCTGGGATATGACGAGAAGGATTTCGTCCGCTGCTGCATTGAGTCCTGGGAATCCATAGGACTCGATTCGAGTCGGCTGCATCTGTTGGTTCATCCGGCAGAAGATCCGAATGCTTACGCCGGGCTGCTCGACAAGACTGGCAGGAAGATCGCTACCCTTCAGGGTGCCGAAGTGCGCCTTGCACGATATTCGCTGATAATGGGTATGTCGTCTTCAATGCTTACGCAAAGTTTGCTCGAGGGCATTCCGACCGTTTCGGTTCAGCCGGGAGCAATCGGGGCTGATCGATGCATTGCTTCCGAGAGAGGACTCATCCCGCGCTTTGTGACGAGCCCGAGCTTGGCTCGGTATATGCATGAGGTATGGCCTTCGGCTGCGAGCACTTCCAACACCATTGAGCATGTCGAAAGAGTTGTCGATGGCAGTCTGGCGAGATTGGAAGAGTGCCTGTTGAGTTTTTCGGCCCAAATTGAGTGAGTTCGGCCACCGCGCCGATACGCCGACCCCTGTGTCATGTCGCTTGTTCGCTCGATCGCCGCATGCCTTCCAGTCGTTGCGACTATGGTTTCAGATAACCCAGGAAGCTGAGCTTTGAAAAAGGTATTGCTGCTCGTCGACCAAAAAGCGCGCGACCTGGCAAGCGTGTTGTTGGTCGGGGAGTATTTGTCCGCAATGGGAATTCGTGCGTCATATTGCAACAAAGGCAATATGCTCGCTGCCTGCGAGCGGGCGAAACCGGATGTATTGGTGTTGTCTTGTTCCGAAGGCGAGTACAGCGACCTTGCCCGCTATGTCGCTCCGCATTGCAAAATCGCCCTCATGACGCAAGAGGGTGCATGTGCGACCAAAGAATCCACCATCCTGAGACACACGATGCGCGGAATGGGGGTAGACACTTATATTAAAGGGCTTTCCCGCGTCTATTTGTGGAGCGATATTTCGAAACGCTGGTTACTGGAAGAGGGCGTCTATCCGGAGGCGATCATTCGTGTTTTCGGGACTTCGCGCATCGATGCGTACCGGCAGGCCGATAGGCGAAAGTTCGATCCCCAAAGTAGAATCCGTGTCGGCATTGCCAATCGGGGTGCATTTATCAATCCGACAATCAAGCGAAATCCGATTCAGAACATCGACGAATTTCGCGCTGCGGAAGGCAGCCATAGGGCTTATCTCGATCGGAATCGAGAATGGGAGGATTGGATTTGGCACGGGATGGCCTCGCTGCGCGTCACCCTGGATTTGATCGAGATGCTGGCGGCATCGGGACAGCATGAGATTGTGTTTCGTCCCGATCCCTATGAAAACTACAGGTCTTATGACTTTCTGAAGACGAAGTACTCGTGTTTCCAGATCAACGTGGATCCCATACTCTGCAATTTCATCGACGAAATTGACGTACTCGTCACCGAGTTTTCCACGACCGGGACCGATGCTCTCTTATTGAAAAAGCCCGTCATTTCGACGCAGAAGCTGATCGGGCCGCGTCTTGCGGAGCATAACAGCCTGAAGAACCATCTCAACCCGTCGCACATGCAGTTCTATTGGCAGCCTGAAAGCAAAGGCGAGTTCCTGAAAACTCTCAATGATTGCGCGACCGGCGTTATCCCCTATTCCCCCGAGCCAGAACGAGCTGAAACGTATCTTTCGGATTTCTACAACTGGCCGGCGGACGGCCCAAGTGCCGCGTATCTAATTGCCAAGGACCTGGCGGCGCTATGCCACGAGGAAGTGACAGGCGAAATGGCCGAGCGGCATCGTTTGGAGTACCGCGAGCACCCCTTCATTCAACGCCTCGCGCATCGCACCCACTTTCCGGCATGGCTGGTGAAGAAGGTCCTTCTGAGACCCTTGGTGTTCGATCTTAGGAACGCATACGGCTCTTTCCGAAGAGGGGATCTGGAAGGGCATATGCGCATGGAGTATTACTGGTGGCAGCGCGAGGATAGTGACAGGGCGCAGAAAATATTTGAGAAACTGAAGAAGACGGACTTGGACATTTGTTCCAAGGCTGAGAAATGATTTTCGAGTTCGGTAGCAGGTGAACCGCCCGACGGAACTCCTGGTGCTGGCGGGCGGTTTTGGAACACGGCTTCGGGCAGCCGTATCCGAAGTCCCCAAGCCTTTGGCTCCAGTTGTTGATCGGCCCTGCCTTCACTATCTTATTGAGCACTGGATAGAGCAGGGCGTGACCATGATCACATTCCTGCTGCACCATCAGGCGGATTTGATCGAGGCATTCCTCTCGTCACAGAGACGCGAAGGACGGCTGCGGGGCTGCGAAGTACGTACATTGATTGAACCCCGGCCCCTGGGCACGGGCGGCGCGGTCGCGTATGCAGTTCGCCAGTTCAGCTTGACGGACTCATTTCTGGTCACCAATGCGGATACCTGGCTCGGGACCGGTATTCAGCAGCTTTCAACAACAGAACTGCCTGCGATGGCCATCGTTCAGGTGGAACATGCTGAGCGCTATGGAAGCGTTCGGATCGAGCAAGACAAAGTGGTCGCTTTCGAAGAAAAGCAGAACAGCGCCGCGGCCGGGTGGATCAATGCCGGGCTATATCATCTGCACGCAGACCTGTTCCGAAACCTGGATGATCAGCCATTTTCGCTCGAGCGGGAATTGTTTCCAACGCTGGTAGCCGCCGGTCGATTGCAGTCCGTCCCATTGAAAACTGACTTTATCGATATCGGTATTCCTGAAGATTACTTTCGCTTTTGTCGCTGGATTGAATCCGAAAAAACAGGAGTCCTGTGAGCTTGAACTCGTTCCTCATCTCCGAAGCTGCCCCATTACGGGAAGCCCTTACCAAGATTGATGCCAATCGCCATGGCATCATTTTGACCATCAGCGTTTCGGGGGTGGTTTCCGGATTGGCAACTGACGGCGACATTCGCCGGAGATTGCTCGAGGGGGCATCCCTCGACGATCCAATTGCGACTTGCGCAAATCCGGAGTTTGTCTGGGCGGATCAGGCCACGCCGCGGGAGATGTTGCTGAAGCAGTTGGATCACCGCATCCGGGTCATTCCTTTGCTCGACACCGAGCGACGTCTGATCGACATCGTCAGCCGCGACCGCCTGCCGGTGCAAGCGGAGGAGCGCACCTACGCGCGAGCGCGCTCGCCGGTGCGGATCAGTTTCGGCGGCGGCGGTTCGGACCTTACCCATTTTTTCGCCGGCGAAGGGGGCGCGGTCATCAATACCACGATCTCGCTCTACAGTCATGCCGTGCTGCGGGTGCGCGATGATGAACAGGTGATCATCCACTCCCGGGATCTGGGCGGGGTCTTGCACGCCCAAAACCTGCCGGGCGTCTTCGCGCAGACGGGTGAATTCGGTCTTATCCAGGCCTTGCTCAAAGCGGTGCATCCGGATTTCGGCTTCGAGTTATATTTGCATTCCGATTTCCCGATGAATTCGGGGCTGGGCGGCTCGGCCGTTGTTTCTGCGGCGGTGCTCGGTTGTTTCAATCAATTCCGCCAGGACCAGTGGGACCTGCACGAACTCGCGGAACTCGCATTCCAGGCGGAGCGGCTTTATCTCGGCGTGGCGGGCGGCTGGCAGGATCAGTATGCGACCGTCTTCGGCGGCTTCAATTTCATGGAATTCAGGATGGATCAAAACATCGTGCATCCACTCCGGATACACCCGGACACTTTGCTCGAGTTGGAGGAAAGCCTAATTCTCTGCGACACCGGCACCACGCATGACTCCGGCAACATTCATCAGGATCAGCGGCGCCAGATGCAGCAGGAAGGCATCCGCCAGCAGGTACAGACCAATGTGGAGCTGACCTACCGGATACGCAACCATTTGCTCCGCGGCAGGTTGCTGCAGTTCGGCCAGGCGCTGCACGAGGCATGGCAAATCAAACGGCAGCTCAGCAGCAAGATATCCAACAGCAGGCTCGACCAGATTTACGAGAATGCGCTACACCACGGCGCAGTGGGAGGAAAATTGCTGGGCGCAGGCGGGGGCGGTTTTTTTCTTTTTTACGCCACACCTTTCCGCAAGTACGAACTGATCGAGCATCTTGAAGCCGCAGGGCTGAAGATCCGCCCGTTTCGGTTTGAGCGGGAAGGCTTGCGCGCCTGGTCCGCGCGGGAACGCAAAAGCCAACCGGAATCCGAAAATTCATGAGCATCAATATTGGAACTTACGAAGTCGGCGCAAACCGGACATTTGTCATTGCTGAAATCGGCAACAACCACAACGGCAGTTATGACCGCGCGATCCAGATGGTGGATCTCGCAATCGAAATCGGCGCCGACTGCGCCAAATTCCAGATGCGCCATCTCGACGAGGTGTACCGTCAGCGCACATTGCGCAAAGGCGGTGAAGACCTCGGCACCGAGTACGTGCTGGACCTGCTGCGGCGTTTCGAGCTTACGGTGGAGGAACACCGAAAACTTGCGCATTATTGCGGACAGAAGGGGATTCTGTATCTCTGCACTCCCTGGGATGCTCGCAGCGTCGAGGTGCTGGAAAGCCTGGAAGTTCCGGCATATAAAGTGGCCTCTGCCGATTTGACCAATCTTCCTCTGCTGGACAGGCTTTGTGGTACGAGAAAGCCGCTTATCCTTTCCACCGGCATGAGCCGGAGGGAGGAAGTGCAGACCACGGTGGACTTCCTCAACCGGCGCAACAGCCGGTTCGTGCTGCTTCATTGCAACAGCACCTATCCGGCCCCGCTCCACGACATTCACCTCAAATGGATGGAGCAACTGCGTGCGATGCACGAGCTGGTTGGATACTCCGGACATGAGCGCGGTATCGCCGTATCGTTGGCGGCCGTGGCCTTGGGTGCCTGCGTGGTCGAGCGGCATTTCACGCTGGATCGGGCGATGGAGGGGCCCGACCATGCGGCAAGCCTGGAACACGCCGAGTTCGGGCGTTTGATCGAGGGAATACGGGAAATTGAGCAGGCGCTCGGCGACGGGCGGGAGCGACGGTTATCGCAGGGGGAAATGATCAACCGCGAAAATCTGGGAAAGAGCCTGGTTGCTGCATTCGCACTGCGAGAAGGCACTGTAGTTGCTCCGGAGCATATTAAGGTGCGCAGTCCGGGGCAGGGTCTTTCGCCGCAACGTTACGAGCAACTGCTCGGCCGCACATTGCGGCACGATATGAGCGAGGAGGATTTTTTTTACCCTTCTGACCTGCGAGACGAGCGCATCGAACCCCGAAACTATTCCTTTCACCGCCCATGGGGTGTGCCGGTCCGATATCATGATTTTCAGGAGTACCAGCAGCGCCTGAAACCGGATCTTTTTGAGTTTCATCTTTCCTATTCCGACATGGAACTCGATCCGGGTGATTTTCTGAAAGGCACTCACCCGTTCGATTTCGTCGTTCATGCCCCTGAACTGTTTGCCGGCAGCCGGTTGATGGACCTGGCGTCTCCTGACGAATCCTATCGTTCCCAGTCTTTGCGAGAGACACAGCGGGTGATTGACATCACGCGCGATCTCAAACGCTTCTTCCCGAAAACCAAACGGCCCATGATCGTGGCCAATATCGGCGGATTTACCATGGACGCGCCACTTTCTGCATCTGTGATTCCCGACTATTACCAGCGATTCGCCAAGAGCCTGACCGAGCTCGATATGGACGGGGTCGAACTTATTCCGCAGACCATGGCGCCCTTTCCTTGGCACTTTGGAGGCCAGCGATTTCAGAATCTGTTTGTGAACATTGAGGAAATCGTCGAATGGTGCCAGCGACTGAATCTTCGCATGTGCTTTGATGTTTCTCACAGTCGCTTGACCAGCAACTATTTCGGTCTGGACTTTTACGATTTTTCCGAGAAAATCGCACCGTTCTCCGCGCACCTTCACCTTGGCGACGCTCAGGGGCTCAATGGTGAAGGGCTGCAAGTAGGCGAGGGGGACATCGATTTTGTTCGCCTGGGGAAGATTCTTGGAAAAGGTTGCCCGCATGCATCGTTCATCCCGGAAATCTGGCAGGGCCACAAGAACGGGGGAGAAGGATTCTGGATTGCACTCGAAAAGCTGGAAGGAATTCTGTGAACGCGGCAACCGGCGCGCGCGCCGAGACGGAAATGCTGGACGAAATTCGCAGGCAGATTGAGGCGTCCATTTCAGTTAAGCAGGCAGTGTTGCGAGATCACAAAATGCTCTGCCAGCTTGAACAATTAGCCCGCGCCTGTGTGCGCTCGCTAGAATCGGGGGGCAAGATAATATTCGCTGGAAACGGTGGAAGCTTTGCCGACGCGCAGCATCTCGCGGCGGAGTTCGTGTCGCGCTTCCTGTTCGACCGTGCGCCGCTGCCGTCTTTGGCGCTTGGCACCAATAATTCAACCTTTAGCGCGATCGGCAACGACTACGGCTACGAGCAGGTATTTGCCCGGGAACTGCAAGCAAGTGCGAAGCCCGGAGATGTGTTTATCCCAATCACCACCAGTGGCAACAGCCCCAATATTCTCGCGGCTGTCGAGGCGGCCCGAGAACTTGGGATTGCCACGGTCGGATGGTCAGGGCAGAGCGGAGGTCGGCTCAAACAACTCTGCGAATGTATTTGTATTCCATCTGCGGAGACCGCACGCATTCAGGAATGCCATATTGCCATTGGCCATGTTCTGTGCGGGTTGGTTGAAGCCCGTTATTTTCGGAAAGAGAGTTAGCCACGGCTAAGGTATTAACCTGTAGGATTGGGAATCATGGGTGATGTAGTCGCGATCATTCCGGCGCGGGCGGGCTCCAAGGGTATCCCGGGCAAGAACCTTAGTCCGATCTGCGGGCTGCCCTTGGTAGCCTGGTCAATCGCGCAAGCCCGCAATGCCACATACATCGACTCAGTATGGGTAAGCTCCGATGGCGAAGAGATACTTGCGGTGGCCGAAAAATACGGCGCTGCTTCGATAAAACGGCCACCGGAGCTCTCTGGCGATGCAGCTTCTTCCGAGTCCGCGTGGTTACACGCACTCGAAGAAATAGAACGTTCTGGCAGGAATGTCGATCTGATCGTCGGTATGCAGCCCACGTCGCCTATTCGAGAGGCCGCCGATTTGGATGAGGCGATCGGACAAGTGCGACATGAGGATCTCGACTCTTTGCTGTCGGTTACTGAGGTCGAGGATTTCTTCAATTGGCGTCTCGGGCCGGATGGTCCAGAGTCGCTAAACTACGATTACCGATCGCGCAAGTTGCGCCAGATGATCGAGAAGCGGTATCTGGAAAACGGCTCCTTTTATATCTTTCGCCCGGAGATTCTCCGCATGCATGGCAATCGCCTTGGCGGAAAGATTGGCATGTACGTGATGGAACGCCACAAAATGTTCCAGATTGACAATGCGGAGGATATTGTCTTGTGTGAATCCATCATGCACGGATATGGCCTGGACAAATTGTGAGCGATTACCTACAAAGACTCTTTGATCTCCGGGGTAAAGTTGCGCTGGTGACCGGTGCGTCCCGAGGCATAGGTGCTGCATTGGTGCACGCGTTGACGGGTGCAGGGGCATATGTGGTTGGACTTGGGCGATCGAACTCGCCGAGCGGCCGTTTTCCGGACGGCGCCGAATACCGGCAATGCAATATTCTCGATGCCGGTCTTTTCGAGTCGGTCTGTGCAAGCGTGGTGGAAGATAAAAGCCGATTGGACATTCTCGTGAATGCGGCAGGCATTACCCTGCCCAAGAGCCAAGGTGCAGAGGCGATCGACGGGTTCAATCGGACCCTTGCGACGAATCTTGAGGCCGCCCATCGTTGTTGCCAGGTTGCCGCGGTATATATGAAGCGGACCGGCGGCGGGTCCATTGTCAACATAACCAGTATCGGATCCGTACTTGGCTTTCCCGATAATCCGGCCTATGTGGCTTCCAAGGGCGGGTTGCGCTTGCTCACCAAAGCATTGGCCATGGATTTTGCCGCCGATCGAATCAGAGTAAACAATCTTGCCCCAGGCTATATTCGAACTGAAATGACGGAAGCCAGCTTTGAAGATCCGGTGCGCCACGCAGAGCGTCTTCAGCATATGATAATCAAGCGCTGGGGGATGCCGGAAGATCTCGCTGGGGCGGCTGTTTTTCTGGCGTCTGAAGCTTCGGCTTATGTCACCGGGATAGACCTGTTCGTCGACGGCGGCTGGACCGCCAAGGGACTGTAGATGCGAGAAATCGGCTTCATGCAGGGCAGATTGAGCGATCTTGTAGACGGCAAGATTCAGGCGTTTCCATGGTCGTCTTGGCAGGCAGAATTCCCGATCGCCGAGCGCCACGGCTTCCGCTGCATGGAGTGGACGCTGGATCAGGACCGACTGTACGAGAATCCGTTGCTGACGTCGGCCGGCCAGGCCGAGATTCGAGCGCTGTGCCAGCGTCACGGGCTCACTATCCCTTCGCTCACCGGCGACTGCTTCATGCATGCCCCCTTCTGGAAGGCGCAGGGCGTCGACCGAGAGGCACGTCAGGGGGATTTCCAAAGGATAGCCGCAGCCAGTGCCGCCGCAGGCATCTCGATAGTCGTAGTGCCGCTGGTAGACAACGGGCGGTTGGAGAATGCAGAACAGGAAGATGCCTTGGTCGCCTTTCTGGAGAGTCAAACCGGGTTGTTAGCGGAGCATCGCCTAAGGGTCGTATTCGAATCCGATTTCGGTCCGGCGGAACTTGCTCGCTTTATCGCGCGGCTTGACCGCGTACGTTTTGGAATAAATTACGACGTCGGCAACAGCGCTGCATTGGGTTTCAAACCTGCGGAAGAGATTGCCGCGTACGGCCACCGCATCATCAACGTTCACGTCAAGGATCGGGTACTAGGTGGTACCACGGTGCCCCTTGGGACCGGAAACGCCGATTTCGAAGCGGTGTTCGCCGCGCTTGCGCGGGCAGGATACGCCGGCAATTGCATTCTTCAGACTGCTCGTGCGGCCGACGGTGACCACGCCGGCGCGCTGTGTCGCTATCGCGACATGACCGTCGATTGGTTGACTCGTCATGCAGCTTGAACTTGCCGGAAAAATGGCTCTGGTGACCGGCTCTTCCCGGGGCATTGGGCGAGCTATCGCGGAACTGCTGCATAGTGAAGGCTGCCGTGTGGCGCTCAATGGCCGAAATGTTGACGACTTGGCGTCCACTGCCGCCGCTCTGCCAGGTACAGTCCCAGTGGCCGGAGATGTAACGCGCTCCGATGAGGCCCGCCGCGTCGTGACCGAAGTCATCACTGCACTGGGCCGGCTCGATATCGTGGTCTGCAACGCGGGCGGTGGTCGCTCAGTGCCGCCGGGTGATGAGACCCACGACGAGTGGCGGCGGGTGTTCGCGCTGAACCTATGGAGCGCCACCAACATCGTAGAGGCGGCACGCGCGGCGCTGGCCGATGCGCGAGGTGTGATTGTTTGTGTGTCTTCCATCTGCGGTCTCGAGGTTGTGCCCGGCGCCCCGGTCACATATTCGGCCGCCAAAGCAGCTCTCAATGCATATGTGCGTGGCATCGCCCGCCCTCTGGGGCGGCAGGGTGTGCGCATCAATGCCGTCGCCCCGGGGAATATCCTGTTCGCCGGCTCGGTGTGGTCGCGCAAATTGTCTGAGGATGCCGCTGCGGTGCAGGCCATGCTAGACGGGAACGTGGCGCTCGCGAGGCTCGGAACGCCGCGTGACGTGGCGGAATTGGTCGCCTATCTCGCCTCGCCCCGTTCTGGCTTTGCGACAGGCGGAGTGTGGACGCTTGATGGAGGGCAGGTCCGTGCATGAACGAAGACAAGAGGGAATAAGTAGAAAATGAGTGCAGCACTCGAAAAATTCGGACTGACCGGCAAGACTGCGCTCATCACCGGTGCAGCGGGACTGCTGGGATTGGAACATGCGGCCGCCCTGCTGGAGAGCGGCGCGACGGTCGTGCTCACGGATATTGGCGGAGCAGGCCTCGCTGCCGCGGCTGCATCCTTGTCGCGCAATGCTGATTCGACGCGTGTCTTGACCTGCATCATGGACGTCTCCCGACCGGACGCGATCAGGGGCGTCGCTGAAGAACTCGCGGCAGCGGGCCGTCGAGTGGATATCCTGGTCAACAATGCCGCCATCGACCCCAAGGTGAAGGGCGATCAAGGGGTGCAGGAGACATCTCGCTTGGAGAATTTTCCGCTGGACCAATGGGACCTGCAGGTGGCCGTGGGCCTGACTGGCGCGTTCTTGTGCAGCCAGGTGTTCGGTAGCGCCATGGCGCGGGATGCCAAGGGTGGCGTAATTCTCAATATTGCATCTGACCTCTCTGTCTTCTCGCCCGATCAGCGCCTCTACCGCAAGGAGGGCTTGGCCGATGAAATTCAGCCGGTCAAGCCGGTCACCTATTCGGTCATCAAGGCTGGTCTGGTCGGTCTCACCCGCTATCTTGCGACATACTGGGCGGACCGCGGCGTGCGCGCCAATGCATTGTCGCCCGGGGGCGTGTTCAACGGCCAGGGTGATGAATTTGTCCAGCGGCTCACCTCATTGATTCCGCTTGGCCGCATGGCCAGCCGTGACGAATACCGGGCGGCCGTACAGTTTCTATGTTCCGACGCGTCAGCCTATCTCAATGGTCAGAACATCGTCATGGATGGCGGACGCTCGGTGTGGTGAAGCGTTTCTTGATCACCACCGCGCAGGAAGAATCCTGGCGCGACGACGCGCCCGTTTTGTTTCTGGGCGAATGGTGCCGGCTTCATAGCCGCAAGGACCGTTGGAAGGCTATGGATGCGGAGGTGCTGCCATATCACTGGGACGATAGAATCAAGCTCCATGCTGACTACCAGTATCTGCAAGGATTTTACGAACGGCTCTTAACGGACCTGGCCGAACAGTTGAACGGGATCCACGCTGTGGACCATGAGGTGCGCTACTGGCGCATATTGATCGGACCATGGCTCGGTTACTTCACTCAGATGTTGTTCGATCGCTGGACATCCATCCACGATGCTGTCAGCCAGTTTGATCTGTCCGGAACCGTAGTTCTAAGTGGCCAGGAAGAGACCTTGGTACCGAATGACATGGCCGATTTCATCCGGCAATTCATCGGGGACGAATGGAACCATCACCTCTACGCCGCCATCCTGCAACACTACACTGAAGTGCCATGCGTTAAGCAGTCGTGGCGGGGGAAGGACCCCATGCCGAACGCTGCCCCGCTCCGCACCCGGAAGCAGCGTTTTTTTCGAACATTGGCGGCGTGGTATGCACGGACCGCAGCGGTCCTTTCACGGGATCAGGATGCATTTCTTTTGGCTACGCTGTTGCCGTTTCAACAGGAAATGCGCCTGCACATGAGACTGAGGCAGGCCCCGCAAGTCTGGCGTTCGGAATCTCCGCCTCGGGCCTCCGTTGAATGGGCACGACGGAATTGGGTTGTGGCTGGAGATAGCCGATCCAAATTCGAAGCCTGCGCGCGCTACCTGATTCCCTGCCAGATACCGACGGTGTATCTCGAAGGCTATGGCCAATTGGTTGAACAGACTGGCGACCTGCCGTGGCCGAAGCAGCCCAAACTGATCTGGAGCAGTAATGCTTTCAACGCGAACGACGTCTTCAAGGCATGGTCGGCGGAGAAAGCAGAGCACGGTTCGCCCTTGGTACTTGGCCAGCATGGCGGTCACTTCGGTTCGGGGCGCTGGTCGTTTATTGAAGATCATGAAATTGCCGTCAGCGACAGCTATCTGAGTTGGGGCTGGTCGGTTAGCGGACAACCCAAAGTCAAACCTGTGGGGCAGTTGAAGTCAAAGCGACCATTGCGGGTTCGACATGAGAAGCAACTGGGCGCGCTGTTGGTGACTTGCATAGCTCCGCGTCAGAGTTACTGGATGTACAGCATCATCGTCGCGCGGCAGTGGTTGGATTATTTCAGCGATCAATGCGACTTCGTCGAGAACCTTCCTGCTTCCATCCGCGACGCATTGACGGTGCGACTGCATTCCAACGACTACGGCTGGGGCCAGGTCGCGCGCTGGCGCGAACGTTTCCCCGGCCTGCGCCTTGACGACGGCCAATCCGACATCAATGATCTGATTCGCCGGAGCCGGCTTTACATCGCCACCTACAATGCCACGACGTATCTGGAATCGTTCACCATGGACGTACCCACGGTAATTTTCTGGAATCCGAACCACTGGGAGCTTCGCGATTCCGCTATTCCCTATTTCGAGGAACTCAAGCGTGTCGGCATCTTTCACGAAACTCCCGAATCGGCGGCGCGTCATGTGGCCGCCATCTGGGACGACATTGATGCGTGGTGGACCAGTTCGGCCGTGAGGGAGGTGCTGGAGCATTTCAAGGCCCGTTATTGCCATCTTCCGGACGATCTATTGGACCGGGTTGAACACGGCCTGCGGGACGCAATCCGGGTTTCAGGTAACGCAACCAGTCATTGAGCAGTTCAACCACCATCGCAAAATGCGGACGCAATTGAATCCTCACTGGGAGACGGCATTTTCGAAGCTCTACTCGCTAGTCGCCTGGTTTCCGAGCCGCATAGGCGTTTATTTCCGCCGCGTCGTCGTCCGGTATGGCGCTGCTGACGCAGGCCCGGGATTGCGCTTGGATACGGGAATAAGAATAACGGGGTGGGCCAACATTTCGCTCGGCAGCAACGTGAGCATGATGCGTCTGGGTGCGCTCGATGCGGACAATGGCAAACTTCGCATCGGCAACAATGTGTCGATCAATACCAATGCGTGCATAGCTCCGGGCGATGGCGGCCGCGTCGAAATCGGAGACAACGTGCTCATTGCGCAGAACGTGGTGATTCGGGCGGCGGATCACCGGCATGACGGAATCGATCGCCCGATCATTCAGCAAGGTCATGTGGGCGGGGATATATTCATCGGGGAGGGCGCCTGGATCGGCGCAAACGCCGTTATTACCAAGAACGTTCGGGTTGGCGCGCACGCAATTGTCGCTGCGGGCGCCGTGGTTACGCGGGATGTGGCGCCTTTCACGATAGTCGGCGGCGTTCCCGCACGGCTGATCCGGAAGCGCGTCCTTCCGGATGGTCTTCTATCCAAATAGGACAAAATCGCCCGGCACGCTGGCGGATTCAAACTGGCTATGCTGCCGATGAAATCTGTGTCCCACTACCGGAGGCAATTCAATGCTCAGAGCTAAAATAAATTCACGGACCTTGACCCTCGGTTCATGGATTTCGATCGGTCATCCTGCAATTGCCGAAATCATGGCCAAGGCCGGTTTTGATTGGTTGGTGATCGATCTGGAACACAGCGTCATCAGTATCGATGTTGCAGGGGATTTGATCCGTACCATCGATCTGTGCGGCGTTTCCCCCCTGGTGCGGCTGACGTCCAACGACCCGAACCAAATCAAACGCGTGATGGACGCCGGTGCGCATGGCATCGTTGTGCCGTCGGTCAACTCCCCCGCGGAGGCGGCGCGGGCGGTGGCGGCTACGCGCTATGCGCCCCGCGGGTCGCGGGGCGTAGGCCTCGGACGGGCTCAGGGCTATGGCGTCAGCTTTCAGGACTATCTGAAATGGCAGGTTGAAGGCCCGGTGGTGATCGTGATGATCGAGCATAAGGACGCGATTGGCCAACTGGAGGAAATTCTGACGGTTCCCGGTGTCGACGGCTTTCTCATCGGCCCCTATGACCTCTCTTGCTCCTTGGGCATCCCAGGCCAGTTTGAACGCGCCGAGTTCATCAGCGCCCTCACACATATCCGCGAAACCGGCAAGCGGCTCGGCTGCCCGGCTGGACTGCACATCGTCGAACCCGACACGCAACGGCTCGAGCAGACCATTCGCGAAGGCTACACTTTCATTGCCTACGGCGTCGATATGCGCATGCTCGATGTCGGCGCTCGCCGAGGGGTTGCGAAACTGAAGGAGATACAGGGATGAAAGCAATCGGCATCATCCCCGCCCGTCTGGGCGCGACCCGCTACCCGAACAAGCCCATGGCCCCGATTCACGGCATGCCGATGGTAGGACACTGCTATCACCGCACCCGCATGGCTCCAGGTCTTACAGCGGCTTATGTAGCGACCTGCGACGAGGAGATCGCCGCGTATGTGCGCGGCATCGGCGGGTCGCCCGTCATGACTGCGACCAGCCATACCCGCGCCACAACGCGCACTGCCGAAGCGATGGAACACGTCGAAGCCGCGACCGGCGAGCGTGCGGACGTAGTGATCATGATGCAGGGGGATGAACCGCTGATCCTGCCCGAGACGATCGCCGAGACCCTCGTCCACTTTCGCGACCCGGCGGTTGAGATTGTCAACATCATGTCGCGACTGCGCAGCTATGAGCAATTCGTCGACAAGAACAACGTCAAGGTGGTCGTCAACAAGGACAACGATGCGCTTTACTTTTCTCGCGAGCCGATCCCTTCGCCCTGGAGGGGGCTTGATGGCGTGCCGATGTACATGCAAACCGGCATTATCGCGTTTCGCCGCGATGTGCTGCTTCGCTTCAATAGCATGGCCGAAACCCGTTTGGAGCAGATCGAATCGGTGGACATGAACCGGGTGCTCGAAACAGGCGGAAGGATCCGCATGGTTTTGACCGAAGCCATCACCATCGGTGTCGATACCCCGCAGGAGCTGAAGTACGCGGAGGAGTTAATGCAAGGCGATCCGACCATGGCCCTCTATCTGACACGATGAAAGAAAACGAGATCCGACCCGAGGCGCTGCTCAATCGTTACGTCGAACTGAGCGCCAAGGACGCCTTAAACTGTTTTGGCGATGTAGCGCGCCTGCCGGTCGACTGCGTGGCTTGCGGCGGGGCCCAGATCTCCCGCCAGTTTGAAAAGAACGGCTTCGCCTACGCCCTGTGCGCGGACTGCGCCACTTTGTTCCAGAGTCCGCGTCCTCCCATCGCCGCGTTCGAGGCGTTTTACCGGCAATCGGAGTCTTCCCGATACTGGGCGGAAGTGTTTTTTCCCGCCGTTGCCGAAATCCGTCGCGAGAAGATCTTTCGGCCCCGGGTTGAACGACTGGCCCGCCTTTGCGCGGAGAAGAACCTCAATGTTGAACGCCTGATCGATGTCGGGGCAGGCTACGGCATTTTCCTGGATGAATGGCGGCGTTTGTTTTCCCAAGTACATGCTCTTGCGGTGGAGCCTTCCGCTTCTCTCGCGAAGGAGTGCCGGACCAAGGGCTTCGCCGTGGTCGAAGAGATCGTCGAAAATATGGTCGGCCACGACAACTCGGCTGATCTGGTGACTTGCTTCGAGGTGTTGGAGCACGTCTATGACCCATTGGATTTTGTAACCGTACTCAAGAAACTGGTGCGCCCCGGTGGCTATGTGTTCGTCAGCACCCTGGGCATCGATGGATTTGATTTGCAGGTGTTGTGGGAGAAATCCAGCCAGATATCTCCTCCACATCACATTAACTTTCTTTCGGTACGAGGATTCGAGCGCCTTTTCCATCGGGCCGGACTGGTAGACATCGCGGTGTCGACCCCGGGACAGTTGGATGTGGATATCGTTCGCAATGCCGTCAAGCGCGATTCCGCGCTGCTCGGCGATCAGCGCTTTCTCCGGAATCTGCTTGCCGACGACAACAAGGCCGCCGCATTCCAGCGCTTTCTTTCCGAGCAACGCATGAGCTCGCATGTCTGGGTGATCGGGCGAAAACCTGTTGATGGCGGGACTTCTTCATGACGAAATTGAAGGTCGGCATCGCCGGGTTTGGTGTCGTCGGCAAACGCCGCAAGGATTGCGTCGACCGCCAATCTCGTCTGCAGGTGGTGGCGGTATGCGACCGCACCTTTGGCGGGGAGGGGGCTCTTGCCGACGGCGTTCGCCATTACCGCGACTACCGGAGCTTGCTGAAGGAAGACCTCGATGTCCTGATCGTCTGCATGACCAACGATGTCGCCGCCGAGGTGACGATTGCCGGCCTCGAATCGGGCCTCCATGTTTTCTGTGAAAAGCCGCCGGGCCGCAATGTTGAAGACATCGTGCGAGTCATCGAGCACGAGCGCCGGCATCCGGCGCTAAAGCTCATGTACGGTTTCAACCACCGCTACCACGAGTCGGTGCAGGACGCGCTCAGAATCCTGCGCTCTGGCGAACTCGGCCGCGTCATCAATATGCGCGGCATGTACGGTAAGGCGAAACTCATCACCTTCAACCAACCTGGCTGGCGCACCCAGCGGGAAATCGCCGGGGGAGGGGTGCTGTTGGACCAGGGCATTCACATGGTCGATCTCATGCGCTTGTTCGGGGGCGATTTCAACGAGGTCCACAGCTTCATTTCCAATAGCCATTGGCGCTATGACGTGGAAGACAACGCGTATGCGTTGATGCGCACCGCCGATGGCGTTGTCGGCATGCTCAATTCGTCAGCCACCCAATGGCGGCATCGGTTTCATCTCGATATCAACCTGGAGCGCGGCAGCCTCATCCTGGGCGGGATTCTGTCGGGTACCAAGAGCTATGGCGCGGAAACGCTGTCCGTGGTGCACGCCGATCCTGACAACGACATGGGTGATCCCAGGGAACAGGTTACACGCTATAACCGGGATCCTTCCTGGGACGAGGAAATTTCCGCATTTGCCCATTCCGTCCTCAGCGACAAACCCGTGCGAAGCGGCACTTCCGAAGATGCACTTCGGACCATGCAACTCGTTTTCAAAATCTACTTCGCAGACCCTACCTGGCGCAGAACCTATGACATCCCCGATCCAGACATCCATGAATAATATAGACCGGATTTTCACGCCTGACCCTATCGCTTTTGCCCGGGCTTACCTCAACTATCTGGAATCTGTCCTTCAGCGTATCGATACGGCCGAAATCGGACGTTTCATAGAAACCCTGTTGGATGCACGAAATCGTGGCGCCACGGTATTTTTTATGGGCAATGGCGGCAGTGCCGCTACGGCCAGCCACTTTGCCAATGATCTTTCGGTAGGCACTAACGACTATGACAAACCGTTCCGAGCGATGAGCCTAACCGATAACGTCGCAATCATTACCGCCATAGGCAATGATTTCGGCTATGAAGAAATTTACGTCAGGCAGCTGAGAATCCTGGGAAAAGGCGGGGATGTGGCGGTCGGCATTTCGGCTTCCGGCAATTCACCCAATCTGCTCAAAGCCTTTGACTATGCCCGCTCGGCCGGTATCAAGACTGTGGCTATTACCGCGTTCGATGGTGGCAAGATGAAACGGATTGCCGACGCCGGCATCCATGTGCCCACAGAGCCCAAGGAATACGGACCGGCCGAAGATGCACACATGGTTCTGGATCACTTGGTAGGCGCGTACCTGATGCGGTACGTCAAGCATGGGTGAATTGAATCAATTGCTGGAATTGTCCCAATCCATCGCAACCAAATCAGGTCTGCGGTTGTTGGACACCTTTACTCAGGAGCACAAGAACTACGTCTACTCCCGTGACAATCCGAAGGAAATTAAGGCACTGGCGGATAAGGTGCTGGAAGACGACATTCTCAATCTACTTGCTCCGACCGGGATGCCAATTCTAAGCGAGGAATCCGGCTATGTTCCCGGCAATAAGGAATCCAACTATTGGTTTATCGTCGATCCGCTCGATGGCACCTTCAATTTTGTCAAAGGTTTGGGCCCAAGCGCGGTTTCGATCGCTCTTTGGGACGATCAAAAGCCGATATTCGGCGTGATCTATGACCTCATGGAGCGACAACTGGTGTGGGGCGGGGCTGGCATGGGGTCGTACGCGGGCGATCGCCGGATATCGGTATCTGGCACCGCCAGCCAGGCTCAGGCCTCGATTTGTACCGGGTTTCCGGTACGGTTCGATGTCGCAAATGAACACGCCATGCAAGACTTCTGGCGCACTGTCAGGTCTTACGCCAAGGTGCGGATGCTCGGTTCCGCAGCGGTCTCCTTGCTGCATGTCGCGAGAGGGTCCGCAGACGCGTATGCGGAGAAGAACATCATGCTTTGGGACGTGGCGGCCGGCATTGCCATCGTCGAGGGAGCAGGGGGGAGTGTGCATCGCGCCCCTGGAACCGTCGAGTACTCGCTGGATGTCTATGCGAGCAATGGATTGTTTTCCGATCGTGAGTAGGCCCCAAGGATGAATATTTTAGAAAAAGTGGCCGTCTGCTCCCGTTCCTTTTCCGCCAATCCCGTCCTGCGCGCCGAATTGCTCGCGCGCTATCAGCAGGTCACGTTCAACGACGCCGGCATCCAGTTGAAAGGCGACACGCTGGTCGAGTTTCTGCGCGGGCATGACAAGGCGATCACGGCTCTTGAACCGATCGACGAAACGGTACTATCCCGATTGCCGGAACTCAAGGTTATCAGCAAATATGGCGTCGGGCTCGACATGGTCGACATGGCCGCCATGCGCGCCCGCGGCAAGCGCCTGGGTTGGACCGGCGGGGTCAATCGCCGCTCGGTATCCGAATTGGTGATCTCGTTCGCTATCGCCATGCTGCGCCAGGTACCGGCGGCCCATCGCGAAGTGCTCTCGGGCACTTGGCGCCAGCATGTCGGCGGTCATCTGACGGGTCGAATCGTCGGCATCATCGGCTGCGGCCACATCGGCAAGGACCTGGTGCCCCTGTTGCGGGCTTTCGACTGCACCATTTTAGTGAACGATATTCGGGATTATTCGGATTTCTACGCTGTACATGGCATCGAACCGGTTGGCCTCGAAACGCTCCTGGCGCGATCTGACATCGTCACCCTTCATGTTCCACTCGATGAGAGCACGCGCGGCATGCTCAATGCGCGCAGGCTAGCCATGTTGAAACCTACGGCCGTGCTGATTAACGCCGCACGAGGTGAATTGGTCGATGAGGCTGCATTGAAGCAGATGCTGCAGGACGAACGCCTGGCGGCGGCGGCCTTCGACGTTTTCGCGGTGGAGCCGCCCCAGGATCAGGAACTGCTGGCACTTCCCAATTTTCTGGTTACTCCGCATATCGGCGGCAGCGCGCACGAAGCCATATTGGCCATGGGGCGGGCTGCCATCGATGGCCTGGATCGTAACCAGATTCCCGGAACCGACGTTGGTTGAAAGTCGGCGTAGCGCTTCAATTACCGTCTGGGATACGAGTTCCGAACCGCCCGAGGATTCCGGTCTGGTCTATCGTTGGAATGGCTACGCAGAAAAGGATTCCGTTCATTCCCTGCTTCAGTATGTAGAGATTCACGGCGAACGGCTGAGGCGAAAATACCTTGAATGGATCCACGATCTGGGCGAAAGTCGGATCGACGGCAAGCGCGTCATCGATCACCTCGCGTTGGACGATGGTCTTAGCTACTGGTGGATGACGTTGTTTGTCGAACAGAGCCCCTGGAAGTCGCCATCAATCATCGACGCCATCCGACTCCTGGCGCTGGAGGAGATCATTGCGCAGCACCGACCCGACCAACTTCGGCTCGTAAGCGCCAACCGATATTTGCATGAAGTGCTCGACGGATGGTGCCGGAAACTGGGTATCGTCTACCGGCTCGAGCAGCCACATGGTCGAAATGTGCGACAGTTCAGCTTCCGCGGCGTTTATCGCGCATTGCCTCAGGCGGCGCAGGCATTGATCAGCCTGCTTCGATATTTGCTCACGCGCTGGCCGCTAAAGCGGGCGGAGAAATCCGGTTGGTTTGGCGGCGCTCGAACATTGTTCTTTTGCTCCTATTTTGACAATATCGATCCCAAGGCAGCGGATACGGGCGTCTTCAACTCTTATTACTGGGAGGGTTTGTTCGCCCTGTTGCGCCGGATGGGATGGCAAAGCAACTGGTTACAATTATTTTCCCCATGCGTGACGGTACCCACGCCCGAAGCGGCCACGAATTGGGCGCAGCGTTTCAATCGACATCCTCGGGAACAGGGCTTTCACACCTTTCCTGAGGCGTATCTGTCCTGGCGCATGGTGCCACGCGTTATTTCGCGCTGGTTCAAACTCGTACTCGTTTACCAGCGCCTAGGCGAAATCAAACATGCATTTTGCCCCCCTGGCTCCCAGTTTTCCTTGTGGCCGCTCATGCGGTGGGAGTGGCAGGCATCGATGTGCGGCGCGGTTTCGATCAGCAATCTGCTGTGGATCGAGCTTTTTGACAGCTCGCTTCGCGATCTTCCCCATCAGAAAAAGGGACTATACCTTTGTGAAAACCAGGCCTGGGAACGGGCAATGGTTCATTCGTGGCGCAAATACGGCCACGGTCAATTGATCGCTGTGGCGCATTCGACCGTACGCTTCTGGGACCTGCGCTATTTTGCGGACCCGCGCACGATTGGATCATCCGGCCGCCACGCGATGCCACAGGCCGATCTTACAGCCTTAAACGGCAAGGCCGCGGTTGACGCCTACCTTAGCGTGGAGTATCCGCGGCAGGCGATCGCGGAATGCGAGGCCTTGCGTTACGGGTACCTGAATAATCTTCCGCCCCGACATGCATGGAGACGGTCAAAGGACGACGCGATTAAGTTGCTGATTCTGGGTGATTACATTCCCGCCGGCACGCGTAAAATGTTGGAACTGCTCGAAGCGGCGATTCGAACCATGTCGGTTCGCGTAATCTGCACCGTTAAACCGCATCCTAACTGCCCGGTCGACCCGGCCGACTATCCGTCCCTGCAACTCAATGTCGTCGTGGACCCGTTGCAGACGATTCTGCACGCATTCGACATCGCCTATTCGGGCAACCTGACAACGGCAGCCGTAGATGCGTACCTTTCCGGCTTGCCTGGGGTAGTCAAACTGGACGAGACCGAGCTTAACTTCAGCCCCCTGCGCGGCCAGTGTGGTGTGCGCTTCGTCAGCGCACCAGAAGAATTGGCTGAAGCGCTGGAGACGGCAGACCAAGGTACGGCGCCGAGTCCCGATCGCAATGAATTCTTTTTCCTGGATCCCGGATTGCCAAGATGGTCTCGTTTGCTCGCAAACTGATCCGCCTTTTGCCGACAGCACCCCGAAAGCGTTACAACGTCTTCGCCGGTACGAATACACTTGGCGAATGGCGCCAAATGGCGCGTGCCTGGATCTCTGGCGGTTCTTATGACGCACCCGATGTCATCGGGGAATATGAGCGTCGGTTCGCGCAGTGTTGCGGTGTAAAACACGGCATTAGCTTTGGCGCAGGCAGGATGGCGCTATACGCCATACTTGAAGCTCTCGATATCGGTCAGGGTGACGAAGTTATCCTGCCCGCATTTACCTGCGTAGTGGTGCCGAATGCTATCCTCTATCGAGGCGCCAGACCGGTCTATGTCGATATTGAACCGCGCTTTTTCAATATCGACGCGCGCAAGGTTGAAGCGGCCATCACGCCTCGCACCAAGGCCCTCTATGCGCAGCACGCGTTCGGTGTGCCGTGCGATGTCGAAGCCTTGCGCGATATCGGCCGCCGTCATGGGCTGCCTGTGATCGAGGACGCGGCACACGCCCTTGGAGCGGTATTCCAGGGCAAACCTGCCGGATCGTTGACGGAGATCGCATTTTTCACGACCGATCGCTCTAAAGTCATCAACACCCACTTGGGCGGAATGGCCGTAACTGATAGCGACGTGCTGGAAGCCAGGCTGCGAAGAGTGCAATTCGACGCCAGGAATTTGGACAGGAAGGTGGTGCGTCGGTTGGTACGCTCGTTCGTGCTCGAATACTTCCTGTTTGCCCCCAGAGTACTGTGGCTAGGCCGCACGATTCATACGCTGCTCGCCCGTACGGGTTTCCTGTTTTACTTCAATGACGAGCTAAAAACCACGAAACCAACCGAATATCCGTATCCTTGCCGCTTGTCCTCGGCTCAGGCCCAAATGGGGCTGTCGCAACTAGACAAATTGCAGGGGAATTTGGCTCACCGCAGGCAAATTGCCAGTTGGCTGGAACAGAGGGTGGGATGGAACTGCATGAGTTCGGATCAAGTCAATGAATCGACGTGGTTGCGATATTCATTTCTGGTACGAGACCGGGCGAAATTCGAAGCCTGTTTCAGCAGGCATTTTGACCTGGGCATCTGGTTCACAAGCGTTGTAGAAGGACGGATGAAGGACCTGGAGGACGTCGGGTACTGTCCCGGAAGCTGTCCCGTAGCCGAATATGTTGTGCAACACATCGTTAATTTTCCGACGCACCTGCGAATTCCTCTCGAAATGATTCAGAAAGAGCTGGACCGCAACTGGGGCCGGGTGGGCGACGACATTCTCTATGAAGCGATAGGCTAAGCTCGTCATGCGCAGGTATCATCAGACCGAGTGGCAGGACATACAGTTTTCGGATTTTTCCAGGCTGTCTTCTACAAATCTTGCCGGGCCGACGTTTTATCAGGCATTTTACGAAGAATTCTTCAGGCGCTATCAGAGGTGGGGGCAGCTTTCGTCGGATTGGCTCAAGCAAAAGGAACGTTGTGCGGAACTTGTGCTGGCTAGAAGCGGGGATGGCGCGAGGATTCTCTCCGTGGGCTGCGGTCTGGGAACCATGGAGCATTACCTACATGTCCGGAACCCGCAGCTCGACTTATTCATCCATGAAGTGGCGCCATCTGCATGGCGATGGATAGACGGTGAATTTGCCGCGGAACGCAAGTTCCTTGGCTTGATTCCTGGCTGCTTGCCTGATGGCATTCGATTCGATCTGGTCTACCTCTCTGCCGTCGACTATGCGTTAGACGATGGTGCGCTGGTCGGATTGTTGGCCGCCTTACGGCAATTTTTGGCCGCTCCAGGCGGTCAGTGCCTGCTCATCTCTGCCAGCTTTCAGATCACGCCGGTCTCCGCTGCCGCGAGGGTCGTGTCACTTCTGCGAAGGCTCAAGGCTCTTGCCGCAGCAGCGTTGGATGCATTCGGGTTGCGCCCGCGTGGCCAATTCTGGGGGTGGCTTCGCACTCAAGAGGAATACCGGTCCCTTCTGCGGCGCGCCGGATATGGCAACATCGAAGACGGCTTCATCGAACACGAAGATCAAGCGCAGTATTGGATTGCGGGTCGCTGACGCGGGCGCGAATGCCGGTTAAGCGTGAAAATGATTAGACCATTGATAGGATATTGGGCTCATGAAAGCAGTCATTCTGTGCGGCGGTCTCGGCACCCGACTGAGCGAAGAAACACAGGTCAAACCAAAACCGATGGTGGAAATCGGCGGGCGCCCCATTCTATGGCATGTGATGGAGATTTTCGGGCGCCAGGGCGTAAAGGACTTCACTTTGGCCCTGGGTTACAAGGGGGAGGTGATCAAGGACTACTTCCTCAATTACCACGCGCGCCTCAGTGATTTGACGGTACATCTGAAAGACGGCCGGGTTGATTACTCAAATCCTACGGCAGAGGACTGGCGGGTGTCGCTGATCCATACCGGACTCGACACCATGACCGGCGGCCGATTGTTGCGATTGAAGGATCATCTGCAATCGAGCGGCACGTTTATGCTTACTTACGGCGACGGTGTCGCAGACGTGAACATCCCTGCGCTCTTGGCTTTCCATCGGAGCCACGGGCGGTTGGCGACGGTGACTGCGGTGCGGCCCTCTGCACGGTTTGGCGGCATGCACATTGGCGATGGTCGGGTGCTCGACTTCAAGGAAAAGCCGCAGTCCGGCGAGGGTTGGATCAATGGCGGGTTCTTTGTATTCGAGCCAGGTGTTTTTGATTACCTCAATGACGATTCCACGGTGCTTGAGCAATCGCCAATCGAGAGCCTGGTTCGTGATGGACAGTTGATGGCTTACGAGCACGCGGGCTACTGGCAGTGCATGGATACGATTCGCGACCGCGACGCGCTACAGGCGCTTTGGGACAGTGGCCGCGCCCCCTGGCTGAAAGGCTCATAATCATGTTTGGCAATGTCTACCACGGTCGGCGAGTACTGGTGACTGGCCACACCGGCTTCAAGGGCAGTTGGCTTACCACCTGGCTATTGAAGCTCGGCGCCGAAGTAATCGGGATTGCGAAGGACGTGCCCACACAGCCGGCGATGTTCGAAGAGCTGGGCCTTGCGCGTCGCATCAAGCATATTAAGGCGGATATCCGCGAACTGGACGCGATGCGCGACCTGATCGCTGCGGAACAGCCGGATTTTGTTTTTCACCTTGCGGCTCAGGCTATCGTCTCGACCTCCTACTCCGATCCGGTAGAGACGATCTCGACCAATGTCGTTGGCACCATGAATATTCTCGAAGCCTTGCGGACGCTGGAACGGCCCTGCATCGCGGTGCTGATCACGAGCGACAAGTGCTACGACAATGTCGAATGGGTTTGGGGCTATCGTGAAACCGATGGGCTGGGTGGCAAGGATGTCTACAGCGGGTCCAAAGGTGCGGCCGAGCTGGTCATCAAGTGTTATTTGCATTCGTTTTTCCAAAGTGACCACCCTGTTCGGCTGGCGATTGGCCGCGCCGGGAACGTAATTGGCGGCGGCGACTGGGCAAGAGATCGTATTGTGGTGGACTGCATGCGCGCCTGGAGCGAGGGTCGCAGCGTCGAGATACGCAGTCCGAACGCCACCCGTCCCTGGCAGCATGTGCTCGAGCCGTTGAGCGGTTATCTTGCTCTCGGGCAGGCCGTCGCCCAACGCCCGCAGTTGCATGGGGAGGCTTTTAACTTCGGCCCCCGGGCAGAACAGAATCGCACCGTAGTTGAACTGCTGTCGGATTTGGGACGATGCTGGAAATTTTCGGAAGGTGAAGAGGCGTACCGGGTTACCGCCAGAGTCCCTTTTCATGAAGCCGGTCTGCTCAAGCTCAACTGCGACAAAGCGCTGTTTCACCTCAAGTGGGAGTCCAATCTCGATTACGCCGATACGATCCGCCTGGTGGGCCGCTGGTACTCGGCCTTCTACCGTGAGCACGCCGACATGTATGCATTAACGTTGGAGCAGATCGCCGCCTACGAGCGCCTGGGTAGCGAGCGCGACCGGGTATGGTCCCGAGACTAATGGCCGAAATGATGCCAGCCGAGAGCATGATCGATGGTGTGAGTCTTACCGCGTTGCACCAGATCGGCGATCAACGCGGTGCCGTCCTGCACATGTTGCGTAGCGATGCACCGGAGTTCATCCGATTTGGCGAATGCTATTTCTCCGAGGTGCTGCCTGGCGCAGTCAAGGCCTGGAAGTGTCACCGCGCGCAGACCCAGAACCTGGCGGTACCGGTCGGGCGAATTCGTATGGTGATCTATGACGACCGGCAAGGATCGGCCACGAGGGGGAAATTGCAGGTGCTGGAGTTGGGACGTCCGGAAGCCTATTTTCGCTTGAAAATTCCACCTGGTCTTTGGTATGGCTTCGCATGCGTAGGTGATGCGCCCGCGCTACTGGCGAATTGTGCGGACATTCCTCATGATCCCGGTGAGAGCGTGACCCGGTCGGTGAATGATCCAGGCATTCCGTATCGATGGGAGCGACATTCACCATGAGCCAATCGCAGCAGCGGACGATTATTCGGCTTTCCAAATCTTGTCTTGGCGAGGACGAAAAGCAGGCTGTCCTGGGTGTTCTCGATCGCGAGTACCTCGGCATGGGGGCCGAGGTACAGCAGTTCGAGCACGCCCTGTCCAGGTTCTTTGGCCGGCCGGTGGTTTGCGCGGTAAACGGCACCGCGGCATTGCACCTTGCGGTACAAGCGTGCGGTATTGGATCAGGAGATGAGGTGCTGGTACCCTCGCTCACCTATGTGGCGTCTTTCCAGACCATCTCCGCGACCGGGGCGAAACCTGTGGCCTGCGAGGTCGACCCCGAAACATGTATCCTCGACTGGCGCGACGCCGAGCGCCGCCTTAGCACGCGCACCAAAGCCGTCATGCCGGTGCATTACAGTGGTGGCGTGGGAGACATCGACGGTATCTACGCCTTCGCGGGCCAATTTGGGCTGCGCGTGATCGAAGATGCCGCCCATGCCTTTGGCACCATCCACAACGGCAAGCGAGTCGGCGGTTCTGGCGACATCGCCTGCTTCAGCTTTGATGGCATCAAGAACATCACCAGCGGCGAGGGTGGATGCGTGGTTACCGGCGATCAGACCGTACTGCGCAGAATTCAGGATGCCCGCCTTCTCGGGGTCGAGAAAGACACCGAGAAGCGCTACACTGGCCAGCGCAGTTGGGAATTCGATGTCACCGCCCAAGGCTGGCGCTACCACATGAGCAACATCATGGCGGCCATCGGGCTGGAGCAACTCAAACGCTTTCCGGAGCGGGCGGAGCGGCGGCAAAGTCTCGCCCGCCAGTACGACGATCTTCTGTCGGGCCATCCGCGGATCAAACCGCTGCCGAGGGACTACGCGGCCGTTGTCCCCCACATCTATGTAGTGCGCATCCAAGGCATGTCGGATCGCAAGACTCTGCAAGCCCGACTCCTGGAACAGGGCATCCAGACCGGCGTGCATTACCAACCCAACCATGAGCTCAGCTACTATCGCGATCCCGCGACTTTGCCCTTGCCTGTCACCGAGGCGCTCTTTCCGGAGCTGCTGACCCTGCCGCTCCACGCCGACCTGACGGAGCAGGACGTGGGAATTGTTTGCAAGCAACTAAAAGAGCTTGTTTCGTGATCTCCCCGAGCCATTCGACTGCTGGAAACACCGATCAGCCCCTGGTCAGCGTAATTATGAATTGCCTTAACAGTGAGAAGTACCTGCGCGAGGCGATCGACTCGGTGTACGCGCAGACCTATGGCAACTGGGAGATTGTGTTTTGGGATAACGTCTCCAGCGACAGTAGCGCCGAAATCGCACAGTCCTTTCGCGACGGACGGCTGCGCTATTATCGGGGCGAGACGACAGTGCCGCTTGGGCACGCCCGCAATCTTGCCATCAGGCAGGCCAGGGGGGAATTCATAGCGTTCCTGGATTGTGATGATCTGTGGTTGCCGCAAAAGCTGGAGAAACAAGTGCCGCTGTTCCTCCTGGATAAAGAGGTGGGGCTGGTTTACTCGGACACCTATTTCTTTAATGAGCACGGATTGCACAAGCGTCTCTATGCCAAGAAATTGCCCTACAGGGGGCATCGATTTCCGGATTTACTGAACAACTACCTGATTTCGCTAGAAACCGCAGTGGTGCGAAAGGCTGCGCTGGATTCGCTTGAGTATTGGTTCGACGAAAAATTCAGCATGATCGAGGAATATGACCTCTTTGTCCGGATCGGTCTGGGCTGGAAGATAGACTATGTGCCCGATGTTCTCGCCAAGTGGCGAGTGCACGGTCAAAGCTGGACCTGGAAGTCTCCGGATGCATTTGTCCAGGAGAAGAGGGTCATGCTCGAAAAGCTTCAGGCGTGGCCAAGAATCCAGCAGGATTATGCGGATGACCTGGCATTGGCATGGCATGCGCAGGTACTGTCCGAGGCAAAGGCGCACTGGAAAAAAGGTGACGGCAATGCCGCTCGAAGGAGCATTCACAGCACTTCGAATCGCGACTTGAAGTCGATTCTGCTGTGGATGGCAAGTTTTCTGCCTTATTCCGCCGTTGAATCAATTTATAGATTCCTGTTTGCAGCGGTCATGCCAACGAAGACCTGAGGGCGGTGCCAGATCAAATTCATGCGCCCAGGATATATACAAGCGCCTGCCTCCATTTTCGCCGTTCAAGTGTCGCGCCACATCCGCTGCGGCTTAGAAGACGTTACAACCTGCTCGGCCTATTTGATGAATATATGGGCCATGCCCCTCGGCCCGGATGCGGAGATGCGCGGCAACGCTGTGTCTAAGTGGTAACAATCTAATGTCACTCCACCATCAGGTTTTGGCTGGGCTATATCACCCGCTCAAGATCGCGAGATACGTCGGGGAGCCGTTCGGGCTTTCTTCCCCTGACCGCCTGCGGGTCCTTCTGTATCATGACATTGCACCTCATGACCAGGCTCGCTTCGCAACCCAGATGCGCTGGCTCGCGCGCGCTTGGACTTTTGTAGCGCCGGAGCGTTTCGCGGCAATGGCATCCGGGGAAGAGCCGATTCGCGGCCGCAATCTGCTGCTGAGCTTTGACGATGGCTTTGCCTCAAACCGCGTGGCCGCTGAGCAGGTCTTGAATCCCCTCGGCATTCGCGCCCTGTTTTTTGTGGTTTCGGACTTTATCGCACTGAACAATCGCGGCGAGGCACGGGATTTCATTGCCCGGCACATACAGCCGGGCACTAATGTGAACGACTTGCCTGAGCATTTGCACAATATGAGTTGGGCGGATCTTGAAGCCCTGCTGGAACAGGGCCACTGCGTTGGCGGGCACACCCGCACCCATGCGCGCCTATCCGAGATCGACGCCGAACCCGACCTCGAGCGGGAAATCATCGCTAGTGCAGATGCGCTTGCGCTTCGCCTGGGCGTACCGATCGAACATTTTGCCTATACCTTCGGTGATCTTGCCAGTTTTAGCGAGAATGCTCTGGCGGTTGCCCGGCGGCGTTTTCGCTTCGTCTACTCCGGGTTGCGCGGCGACAATGCGAAAGGCGTGTCGCCCTTCGCATTGAGGCGCGATGCATCCTTGGCTCAGGATTCGATGGCGCTGCTTGGGGCCATTGCCGAGGGGGGGGCAGATTTTCATTACGCGCGGTCCTGCGCTCAGCTCGATACCTGGGTCTGCCGGGTCGATGGTGCCTGCTCTGCTGGCGCGTCAAGGGCCTGAGGCATCAGTATCGTTGGCGCCATCGTCCGGCGCGGCGGGTTGCGGCTTCGCATGCTGACCCCGGCCCCCCTGCCCACTTGGCTCGATCTTTGCCGTGCGATGGTGCGCCCTGCGCCCTCTGATTTCGAGTTGGCGCGGCCATGGCATCGCAGAGGTGAGACAGCGGGTTGGCTATCGCGTTCGGCCTGGTCCCTCGCGCTGATTGCATTGTGGCGCAAGAGCCGCGCACCCGCATCGCCGGCTACAGTCTGGATTCCAGACTACTTTTGCAATGCTTCGTTGGTTCCTCTGCGTAAGACCGGCGTGCGGTTGGTTTTTTATCCCGTGACCGAAGGCCTGTTGCCGGATATCGCTGCCTGCCGCGCCTTGGCCGATACCGGCTCCCCCGATATCTTCGTGCTCGTGCATTATTTTGGCCGATCCACGCCCGCAGCCCCCGTGCGCGACTTCTGCAATCACCACGGCGCTTGGCTGATCGAGGACGCGGCTCATGTACTGCGTCCGGTGAATGGCATCGGCGAATATGGCGACTTTGTTCTCTATAGTCCCCACAAACACTTGCCCTTGCCTGACGGGGCGGTGCTGGCAATTCGCCCCAATGGCCCCGGAAAATTCGGTGAGGCTGGGCTTGCATCCTTTGGATCGGCGAGCACTTGGCCCGGTCAGCTTGGGGAATTGCAGAAAGAGTTGGGTTGTGCGGCAAGCAGCGGGGAGATACACGCCGCAATGTGGCTGCTTAAGCGAGTACTGCAGAAGCTCGGGGTTCGCTCCTGGCGCCGTTCGATTTCTTCGTTCGTCGAGCCATCGAAACCTTGCCACACTGTTGTCCCGGCCTTGGCCGCCCCATCCCAGAGCGGCCTTTCGCGGCGTTTGCTAGGCGGTCTGCTTTTTGGCCTTGAAAGCGTGGCGCGCCAGCGCCAGCGCCACCAAATACTGTGGGATGCTCTGCTGCCAAACGATGGAGCGGCGCCACAGGATATCGTGTCAGCCGCCGAGCGGGCTGCAAACCGTCAATGGACTCCCTATTTGGCATCTTACCGGCTTCGGCCCGCGCAGGCGGAGGCGACGCATGATCAATGGCAGCGCCAGGGCTTACCTGTCACCACGTGGCCGGACCTGCCACCCGAGGTGATTTCGCACCAAGAGCGCCACGCCAATGCCTGGCACCTTCGCCACAGTCGTCTCTACCTTCCGGTGCATCAGAGCCTGACCGCGCGGGGGTTGTTGAATCGGTGTCTTCGACCGCAGGCTATTCCCGAGAGCGAGCCGCATCTTCGACTGGTGTGGAACAAGGCCACCCGGGAGCAGTGGGGGCGATGGATGGTACAGGCAAGCCGCTCCAATCTGTTGCAGAGTTGGGACTACGGCGAAGCGAAGGCAGATCAAGAGGGCTGGCGGGTGAGACGCGGTGCTTTCTATCGAGACGACGAACCCATTGCTTTCGCGCAAGTGCTGCAAAAGGGCGTGCCCGGGCTCTTGACAGTTTCCCGAATCAACCGCGGCCCCCTTTCAATTAGGCCCCTAACAGCACACGAGCAGCGTGACATTTTTGGACAATTGGCAAATCTCGGCTGCCTTCGGCGTGGCCGGGTGCTTACGATCGCCCCGGAACTTGACCTGAGCGGGTCATCCATGGTCATGATGGGGAATATGGGATTTCGGCAGTCTTCCCCCTGCGCTTATGAATCCCTGTGGATAGATCTGGACTGCGATTTGAATGCGTTGCGTAAGCTATTGGACGGAAAATGGCGCAACATGCTGGCATTTTCCGAAAAGGCAGGTCTGACATTGGAGATCGGGGGCGACGAGGCGCGATTCGAATGGATGATCGCCCGATACCGGGAACTCATGGAAGCGAAGGATTTCAGCGGGCCGCCGGTGGATTTGCTTCGTAGCCTGCGCCGGCAGCTTGGCGCCAAAGATCGGATGCCGGTTCTGCGAGCGATGCACGATGGCGAACCGGTCGCCGGTGTCTGCTTGGCACGCCACGGTGCTGCTGCGACCTATTTGCTCGGGTGGAATGGCGCAAGAGGTCGCAATCTAAAAGCCAATCAGTACCTGTTGTGGCAGGCAATTGCATATCTGAAGCAGTCCGGCCTGCGTTGGTTCGACCTCGGCGGCATCAGCGAGGAGCAGACCCCTGGCATAAGCGCCTTTAAACTCGGCGTGAACGGCGAGCGCTACGAGTCGCTCGGGGAGTATTGGAGATGGTGACCCGAACGAAAATCAATCTGGTCGATTTGAACAGCTTATTGATGGTGTCAAATTTGATTATCTTGTTCCTGTCCTTGATTGCGTTCACTTTCGCGCAGGGGAACCGATATATTAACCAGGAAACCTTTGCGCTGGGCGTCATCCTATGTATGCAGACGCACATTGCGTTGTTTGTTGAACGAAAGCGGCGCGATCCATTCGTAATACTCCTCGCCTATGTGATCATTTTTTACTACTCGTTGCGTATTTTGACGCTGGCTCTCTATCCTTTTTCCGTCGTATTTGAAAGATTTCCATCCTCGGTCAATCCCGATAATTTGAACTTTTCACTTTTGTTCATGATTATCGCAAATGCCTTCCTTTACGCTGGCTTTTACGTCAAGAACTTCGATTCCAATAGAATCGTCCAAGTGGGGCGTTGGAGAGCGACATCGACAGGCAGGACGATATTCCTGCTTGCTACAGTTATTGTCATTGCCTATACCAGATCGAGCTATTGGAATGAGACCAACATCAGCCGATTGTTTGTATTCCTCACTATATTCATAAGCCAGAGCACCATTATCATGATGGTGTTTGCGTATCTTTACCTCTATCACAAATCGATCAGTCGGATTTCTTTTGTCATATTGGTGGGATTGATTCTGTCGGAGGCTGTAATTCATACGCTGACAGGAAGTAGAGCGGCAGTATTGGCTCTTGTACAAGCTGTCATCCTTAGTAATTTGGCAATATATGGCTGCATGAAAATTCGACGCGCGCACGTCGGCGTTTCGCTCGCGGTTCTTCCGCTCGCAGCGATCCTGCTCGCTGCTTCTTTTGCGATGAGTACAATTATTCGCACGGACAAAAGCGAAGGGAAAACTATTGACATAGTGCGGGTTGTGGAACTCGGTATCGAGTCGCTGGGAAAGGAAGCGGATCTGCTGACGACGCTGGCGTCAAGCAGCGCTGTCTTGCTTCCGCCGGTATTTGATCGGTTGGGATATCTTGACTATTCTGCCGAGATTATCGCCAATAGCGAGCGCTACGCGACGGTAATCAATACGCCGGCTTATGCCAGAAGCGTCGTCGACAATCTACTGACTCCAGGTTTCGATGTCTTTGATCAGGCGAGAATATCGTACGCATTGCAGTCGGTTTACAACCCCTACTTCTCCGGTGAGGCCTTGAAATCACGGGTCGAAGAGAACTATCAATCAGATCAACTAGGCTTATATGCTGAGATGTACATGCTTTTTGGAGGTTATTTATCGATCCCCTTGTTTTTTGCTATCGCCTACTTAGTAAAACGAATTTTTGTCGGATTGACTAGCGCGAATCCAGTTGTCTTGACCTTTAAGCGAAATGTTGTTTTCATAGCTTTCTTCATGATAATTAACAGCTATGGTTTCGATTGGATGCTGATTGAAATCACACCGATTGCAGTTTCTATCCTACTGTTCAAGTACTTCTTTCCGAGCGCACGCCGGCGTATGCTTAGTCCCCCCTCTGTCTGCGGCACTTCATCTGAGGTGCCGGGTGCGTTAGGCAGAGCGATCAATTCCAATTCAGGTGTTAGCCTGAACGAAGGGGGCAAGATATGAGTAGCGTTCTGACGATTGAATCAGCAACGACAGCAAGAAGCGCAGAGCCGATAAGCGCATCTCGATGCGGGCCAGAGGAAGCGTGAAGTGCGACGAGGTGTAGCTGGCCTTTTACGTCGCTGTCCTTGAATGTATTGAGCGCTTATTGACCGCAAGTCGCATCACCATATTCTCGGCTAGGTGAGGTGAGTCTCGTGCAATGTGAGACGTTTCGGTACAGACCTTAGCCGCACGTCCGTGCATATTGGGATAGCTCGGGTTCGTTGCGTGCGATTTTGATTAGAGAGATCAATGCTTTTCAATTCCTACACATTCCTATTAATCTACCTACCCGTCGTATTCATAGGGTTCTTTCGACTGGCAAAGTACAGTTACCGGTTGGCAGCACTGTGGTTGGCTGCAGCTTCAGTATTCTTCTACGGATACTGGAATCCGGCATATGTCGGATTGTTGCTTGGATCGATCGTCGTCAACTACGGAGTGGGCTACCGCATCGGGCATATTGTCCGCTCAAGTAGGCAGGCAAAGGTATTGCTAGCCGGCACCATTGCAGTCAACCTGGCACTATTGGGCTACTTCAAGTACGCCAATTTCTTCCTCGGTAACCTGGAGGGGATGACCGGTTTCGCGGTTACCCCGTTGGACATCATTCTGCCGCTCGGGATTTCATTTTTCACCTTCACGCAGATCGCATTCCTGGTCGATGTTCGCAATGGCGCCACCAATGAATACAATTTCATAACCTACCTGCTGTTTGTCACATACTTCCCGCATCTGATTGCGGGTCCAGTATTGCATCACAAACAGGTAATGCCCCAGTTTTCCCGGTCGCAGACCTATCGGATCAACTGGAAGAACATCGCTATTGGCCTGACCATTTTTGCCATCGGTCTAGCCAAGAAAGTGCTGATCGCCGATAGCCTCGCTCCCATCGCCGATGGCGTATTCAAAGCTGCTAGCGAGGGGCGGACAATCATGTTGTTCGAGGCATGGTTTGGTGCGCTGGCTTACACGTTCCAACTCTACTTCGATTTTTCCGGCTATTCCGACATGGCAATTGGCTTGTCGCGGCTGTTCAACGTGCGGCTGCCTCTAAATTTTGACTCTCCATATCGCGCGACCAGCATCGTTGAGTTCTGGCGCCGTTGGCATATGACCCTGTCAGACTTTCTGCGTGATTATCTCTACATCCCGCTTGGGGGAAATCGCGTCGGATCCTTGCGCCGATACGCGAATGTCTTTGCCACAATGCTGCTTGGTGGTCTATGGCACGGCGCGAACTGGACTTTTGTAGTGTGGGGTGCTCTGCATGGCATTTATCTCATAATCAATTTCGGCTGGAGGGCGTTGTGTGCACGGCTAGGGTTACGATGGCGCGGACCCCGTTGGATGGCGAGTCTTCTTGCATGGGCAATTACATTTCTTGCTGTTGTCGTGGCTTGGGTGCTATTTCGCGCAGGGAGCTTTTTTGACGCAAGACAAATATTGGCAGGATTGATTGGGACAAACGGAATATCCCTGCCGTTTCAGCTCGCCGACATTCAGTTCGGCCGCCGCCTCGCCGCTTTGATACCGTGGGAGGTCAGGTTCGAAGGATTTATGACTAACATGGTTTTTACACTCAGGTACGATCTGCCGCTCATCGTTGTCGCTGCATTGCTGGCCTGGATTGCGCCGAACACCCAGCAGTTGTTCACCAAATGGAGTCCAGCATTGACTAGAGTTAGCCCCCCCCAGCCGGGGTTGCCTGGACTATGGAAGCCCGATCTCTATTGGGGTCTCTTCGTGTCAATGCTGCTGGCGTTGTCTGTACTGGGCTTCTCCGGTACTTCTGCGTTCCTGTATTTCCAGTTCTGACCGTCATGGAGTACCGACGCTTTGTACTCGCTGTCTTATGGTTCACTGCAGGTTTCGTAGTGCTGGCGGCGTGTTTCAATTTCATGATCGATCCTGCCTCGCTATTCCATCCCGATGGGGAGCGCGGCGCTGCCGTTATCCTCTCCGAACGTGGTGACATTGGGGTCATGGGGAAGGATTACGACGATCGCTTCCTTCAGAAATATCGTATCAGCCTTGAGAAACAACGACAAATCGAATGGCTCGTCGTCGGATCATCGCGGGCGATGCTGGTGTCCGAGCCGATGCTCGGACCGGAACTGATTAATTTGTCTGTGTCTGGTGCAAGTGTAGAGGACTTGGTTGCATTGCTCCATATCGGCGCAAACCGGATATCGCCGAGGAACATTCTGATCGAAATTGATCCTTGGCTCTTTAATGTGAACAATGGGCAAGTAAGTTGGAAGAGCCTTGCACCCGAGTATTCCTTGGCGCTAGATGAACTTGGATTAGGTCGAGCAGGTAGTGCTTCCTCGGCTATGGCTTCCTCGGGTGCGGTAGACAAGTACCTGCAGCTAATCAGCTTGGACTATTTCAAGGCATCAATGAAGCGGCGCCTCATCGAAGGAGCGTCAAGGCCTAGATTCTTCAGAGTTCCTCCGTTTGTTGAATTGCCAGCAGAGTACGTTGTCAATCGGAGAGATGGCTCGCGTGTGTATGAACGCGAGTCCTATAAACGCTCCTTAGCCGAAGTCAGGGCTTCTGCGCTAAACGACGGTCGTCCACCAGCATATTCCCTTGCTGGATACCAGAGAATCTCCCCGGATGTGCTAGCGATACTTGATGCTGTGATTCGAAAATACCAATCGAACGTCAAGATCGCTCTCTTGTTGTCGCCCTATCATCCGATCACTTTCAAAATGATTGCGGATAGATATCCGATGGTCAACGAAGCTGAGGCGGTGGTGCGAGCACTGGCCGCGAAGTACAATCTGAAATTAGTTGGTTCTTATGATCCGGCAGCTGCAGGTTGTGTTGAAACTGAGTTTTTCGATGGACTGCACCCCATGGACTCATGCATCAGAAAAATTATTCAATCCCTTAGGTAGGTCTCAGACAATTCAATTGTAGTCTAACGACGTCAGCTTCAAGCTGAATTGCTTCTGCGAGAGGGACCAGATCGGGATGGATACAGTTGCTATTACGGGTGCGTCGGGTTACATCGGCAGGCACCTTGTTGCGGAGTTGGTCCGGATTGGTGGACGGCGGATCAAGCTGCTTTCCAGATCACGCCGACAAGATTTGGAACTAGAGATACCTGATGCAGTGATAAAAAGCGTCGGAGGTGACGTGCGCGATCGGGACTCCTTGCGAGAACTAATAGAGCCGGGTTGTACGGTCGTCAATCTCGCTTATCTGCAGGGCGCGGGTGAAGCGGAAAACTTGGACGCATGCGCAAGTTTGTTGGCGGCGTGCAGGGCCGCAAATGTCAGGCGGCTGATTCACTGCAGCACGGCTTCTGTCGTGGGCCGGACTCCCGACAGCGCAATTACGGAAGATACTCCCTGCCGCCCGGTGACTGAGTACGGCATTACCAAGCTAGAGGTCGAGCGCGCTATCCTCGAGGGCGCTTACGGTCATTTTGAAGCCGCCATCCTGCGACCGACGGCGGTGTTCGGCGCCGGTGGTGAAAATCTGAAGAAGCTAGTCAGAGACCTAACGATCGGGAACCGCCTGCGCAATTATCTGAAGTCCTGCCTCTTCGGTAATCGGCGGATGAATTTGGTTTATGTGGCCAACGTTGTGGCAGCTATTCTTTTTCTTGTAAATTACAAAGGGGAGTTAGTCGGAGAAGTGTTCAATATCTCCGATGCCGATAGCCCGTTGAACAATTTTGCCGACGTCGAACATATCCTGATGCGGGAGTTGAACATTCCAGCCTACAGGTGCGCTCGTATTCCTGTGCCACAAGGAGTGCTGGCATTCCTGCTTGGTCTGCTCGGCAGGGACAACATCAATCCACGTTGCGATTATTCCCAAGAAAAGCTGTTTGGCCTTGGATTCGTTCGGCCCGTCAGCTTCGAAGCCGGATTGGCTGAATACGCCAGCTGGTATCGTTCATCTCAGACTGACCGGACAGGATTGGGCCGAGTTTGATGCGTGTACTTAACGTCAACTCTTCCATCGATCTTAGAGCAGGCGGGGGCGGTGCCGAGCGGACATTCCAGATGAGCCGGAGTTTGGCCAGGCAGGGGGTGCAATGTACGGTTCTTACCCTGAACACTGATCTCGATGTGGGAAGAGTTGCGGCGCTGGCCCCGGCCGTCGTAGTGGCTTTACCCAGCCTATGGAACCGCTTTCATGTGCCCCGGCTAAGCTGGAAAATCTGGAAGACCATTCGGCGTTTGGTGGACGAGGCTGACATAATCCACTTTATGGCGCACTGGAGTGTACTCAGTGCCTATGTCTATCTTGCTACGCGCCTTGCCGGCAAACGCTACGTGGTCTGCCCGGCTGGAAGCCTGCCTCTATTTGGACGGTCCGGTTGGCTTAAACGGCTATATAACGGTGTTGTTGGCAACGCGATCATTCGCAATGCCTCGGGGTGGATCGCTGTCACAGCCGGTGAGTTCTCTCAATTCGAAAGTTATGGAATTCATCGATCGAGAGTTACGGTGATCCCAAATGGTGTGTGCGAGGAAGACTTTCCGGTCACCGATACCAAGGCATTCCTGCGTGTGCGTAGTCTGCCGGATGCGCCCATAATTCTATTTATGGGCCGCCTAAATTTGATTAAGGGCCCAGATTTGTTGTTGCAGGCTTTTGCGCTGCTTCGCGGTCGTCTTCCTGAATATCACCTCGTCTTTGCCGGGCCGGACGCTGGCATGTTGCCGGAATTGCAGAAAACGGTCGAAAGAGAGCAACTCACTGGGCGGGTCCATTTCCTGGGTTACGTCGGCGGCGCCGACAAAACGGCAACGTATCGTTGCGCAAGACTGTTGGTGGTTCCTTCGCGTCAGGAAGCGATGTCCATCGTCGCGCTGGAAGCCGGATTTTGCGGTATTCCCGTGCTGCTTACGGACCAATGCGGATTTGGCGATATTCGTACGGTGGATCCACGTCTGGAAGTCCCGGCTACCGTGCTAGGTATAGCGGACGGGCTGGTTCGCCTGCTTGGGGATCAACACGCCCTGCGCGAGGTGACGCCGGCTTGGCGGGATTTCGTTTTGCGGCGATATGCGTGGGAATCCATTGCTCCTCAATACTTCGCGCTTTATCGCGGTATCCTGGGATTGACTTAGATGCAAGTTATGTACCGATGCGATCGGTAGGGAGAGCTTGATGAGAGTGTTGGTGCTCGGTGCGACCGGAATGCTCGGCAACGCGATGATGCGTGTTCTGAGCGAAAGGGAGGACTGGGAAGTCTTCGGAACAATTCGATCTGCGGATGCGAGAAAGTTCTTCGCTCCGAAGATCGCTGAGCGATTGCTGGTCGGATGCAATGTCGAAAATGACGACTCCTTGATCAAGGTCTTCGCTCAGATCCGACCGGACGTTGCCGTCAATTGCATATCCTTGACCAAGGAATTGATTAGCGCCGGCGATCCCTTAGTGATGATCCCGATCTATTCAATGCTACCGCATCGGTTGGCTGGACTCTGCAATATGAGCAGGGCGCGCCTGGTGCATATAAGCACGGATGGCGTGTTCTCCGGTGCAAAAGGGGGATATACCGAAGACGACGCAGCAGACGCAAGAGATCTTTATGGCATGACAAAATATCTCGGAGAAGTGAAATACCCACACACGATTACGATACGAACTTCAATAATTGGACATGAATTGCAGCGAAACAGTGGCCTTATTGATTGGTTCTTATCGCAACTGGACAGTTGCAAAGGATATACCCGGGTAATCTATTCAGGATTGCCGACTGTAGCATTAGCCCGGCTCATTCGTGACGTTGTAATTCCCCGGCCGGAGCTATTCGGCGTATACCATATTGCTGCGCGCCCCATCACCAAGTACTCTCTGCTAGAACTGGTTGCCAAGACGTACGGAAAGGTTATCGATATTGTCGAGGATGATTCATTGATTTCCGATCGCTCACTTGATCCTGGACGATTTGAGGCGGCCACAGGGTATGTTATGCCGGATTGGCCTGAACTGATTAGGGCTATGCGCGATGACTGGAGCACGCGACCAGGGTGATTTCAAGAATTTAGGAAAAAGACCCTGACATCGGCAGTTACGATGATTTTTGGAGTTGGTCTTTAATGAATTCCAACTCTAGCAATAGCGCTGTTACTTGTTGGACGTTCAGTCGCTCGGTATTGTGGGACGTATAGTCGTCAAGATGCGAAATGCGTTCCTCTCCAGCGCTGAAGAACTTGCTGTAATTCAGATCCCGATTGTCTGCAGGAATGCGGTAATAGCGGCCCATGTCCACTATTCTCGCCATTTCCTCACGCGATACAAGCGACTCGTATAATTTCTCCCCGTGACGGGTACCGATAACGCGAACGGGGGAATCGCTGTTGAATATCTCCTTGAGTGCTTGCGCCAGGTCCGCCAGCGTTGCAGCCGGGGCCTTCTGTACGAAAATGTCCCCTTGTGTGCCATGCTCGAAAGCATGCAGTACGAGGTCAACGGAATCCTCCAGCGACATAAGAAATCGTGTCATATTCGGATCGGTAACGGTGAGGGGCTTGCCCTGCTTCAGTTGAGACACGAAAAGGGGAATTACCGAACCACGGGAGGCCATCACGTTTCCGTAGCGGGTAGCGCAAAGGACCGTTTCTGCCTCATTCTGCATCCGCGCTTTGG
>Ga0334722_10000673_pt1 | contig 48586 bp, 40 predicted proteins | sample C3_bottom_MG_FD_207210 | JGI IMG/M metagenome (GOLD analysis project Ga0334722, IMG submission 207210) | Sediment microbial communities from Yellowstone Lake, YNP, Wyoming, USA - C3_bottom | ecosystem: Environmental > Aquatic > Freshwater > Lake > Sediment | place: USA: Wyoming | collected...
CTTCCCCCTGGCGCCAGACTGGGTTTGCGAGGTCGTTTCGCCGAAAACGGCTGCACTCGACAGGGTCAGGAAACTGACGATTTACGCACGCGAATCGATCCCGCATGCATGGCTCGTCGATCCGCTCGGCCGATCGCTCGAAGTCCTCCGCCTCGAATCCGGCCGCTGGACGATTGTCTCAACGCACCTGGGCGACGAGGTGGTGAGGGCGGAGCCATTCGCGGAGATTGACTTGGAACTCGAGCGGTTGTGGACGGACGTGGAGGAGTAGGAAACGGTCGAGGATTACGCGATGCCCATCACAGGCGTGCCGTTTGACGTCACCGACAGGAGCACCGTTCCGCGCACCGATCACCCTGGCGAGACCGGGATAGCGCGGTGGCAGACGTTTGAAGCCGGAAACATCCGGGTTCGGATGATCGAGTATTCGCCAGGGTACCTTGCTGACCATTGGTGCAGCCGTGGTCACGTGCTGCTCGTGCTCGAAGGGGAGCTTGTCACCGAACTCAAGGACGGGCCCACCTTCACGCTTCGGCCCGGCCAGAGCTACCAGGCAGCGGACATTGACGCGCCGCACCGATCCCGGACCGCATCAGGCGCGAAACTCTTCATCGTAGCTTGACAACGGGTGGAAGTGCCTGCGAGTAAGGCTGGATCGTCAGGCCACGTTTCGGCGTCGGCGTCGGCGTCGTGCGATCGGCGCCAGGCTGAGACGCAAACGGAACGGGCGGAGCATCCGGTTCAGTGTTTCCTGTGTCGGGTTGTGTCGCGGATTGATCGTCCGCAGCACGTTGGGGCGAGCCATACGCACCTTCGCGGCAAACTCCTGGACGCCCATCGCGCGGACGAGCTTTCCAAGCGCTTGTTGCACCGACATGCCATCATCGATGGCAGCGAGGAGGAACCCACAGGCGAACTGGGGGTTTCGGAGGTATTTGGCCAAACCTCGGTCCCAGTCGAGACGCGGACCACCCACAAGCCATCACCTCCTGATAGTCGCTCCAGTATTTCTTAGCGTTCCGCATGTCGGTCCGCTTCCGTGACGTACTCGCGAACCGTGAGTGTCGCTGCCGCCACCGGCGCCGAAGATTATCACACCTGACAACAATACATGCGTCCGAGAATGGTGCTAGGCTCTCTTCTCGGCTGACCTCAGTGAACGTGCGTTGAACGTGAACTCAACGGGCGGCTCTGGCCCGAGGAAGGCTAACCCGCGAACTCGACGCAGGTCAGCCTCATTGTTCGCATGGTGCGGAAGTCATAAGGTCTAGGCGTCATCCAGTGGACCTAAACCTCATTCCAGTGGCACCGCGCGCTCGAGACGTAGGTGAGTGCATCTACTGTGGCGTTCGCGACCAACCGCTACACCGGGAGCACGCCGTGCCCTGCGGTCTTAATGGGCCGTGGACGCTCCTTCGTGCAAGTTGCGAAACGTGCGCCAGAATCACTCACAAGTTCGAGCGCGATACGCTGCGCAGTCTATGGCCCGCCGTTCGGAACGCGCTGGCTATGCAGACGCGGCGGCCGAAGGATCGGCAGCAACGTTGCCTTTCGTCGTTATCCGTGGCGGCGTCCGCGAGATCATCCAAATACCGAGAGAACGCTATCCCGTGTACCTGCCCATCCCACTGTTCCCCGCACCTGGCGTTGTTTCCGGCCGTCCGCTTCGGCGTGGCGTGTTCACTAACCTCGACACCCTACACTTGGCTGGTCCGTCGTTCAGAGAAGCCACCTCCGAGTACCCCGGAGCAGAGTTCGTGGGTATGCACACACACTTCTCGCCGGAAGACTTCTCCCGAACGGTCGCGAAGATCGCGTTTTGCGCGGCGGTTTACGCACTGGGCACTGCTCCATTTTCCCATTCGCCTATCAAGTCCGTTATTCTCGGGGACGACGAGCACATCGGGCACTGGGTGGGATGTTGGGAGAATGAAGAAGTGATCCCTCCGAGTGGCTTGCATGGCATGCGGGTGGTCTGTAGCGGCTTCGACATTCACGTGGTCCTTCGGCTGTTCGCCCAATTCGGCGCTCCTGAATACCACGTCGTTATGGGCCCGGCCGACCCCACGTTTGTTGCATCCGACCAGTGGCCGTGGTCGCGCTGACGCGACCAATCCGCCTAACGCGCTGCAACTGACCTGCGCTGGCGGTGTCCCAACCGCCGGCGGGTAAGTGCTCACGTTGCCGTCACGCCGAATCACACCTGACCTGATTGAACACAACTACGCCAATGGCGTATCATAACGATCGATGCGATTCGTCGAGACGTCTGTGTTCACAGCAGCGATTCGGCGGCACCTCGACGACGAAGAGTATCGCCAACTGCAGATCGCGCTGATGCTTTGTCCGAAACAGGGCGACTTGACGGGGGCGCAAACCCGGCAACTCGGTCGCGTCGTTCGAGAGGAATTCAAATGAAAGACGTTGCTTTTCGGGAACTGCTCGCCAGCGTGCGGGAGGCTGGCCAGATTCAACGCGGGAGCCGGCGGGCCTCACGGATAACGACATTTGATCCAACGGATGTGCAGGCGATCCGGGCCACGCTCAGCGCGTCTCAGGCCGAGTTCGCATTGATGATTGGCGTGAGCGTGGCCACGCTACGGAACTGGGAGCAGGGCCGGCGTATCCCAGACGGGCCAGCCTTGGCTCTGTTGCGGGTCGCCGCACGCAATCCGAAGGCAGTGATCGAAGCGCTGCATACCGAACCGAAACGAGGAGCGGCATAACTCTCATTTCAGAACGCGATTCGAGCCCGACTGCGCCGTTGCGGCTGTCATCAGGCCGGTGCGTCATATGCCGCCGCGCAGTGTAGATGTCGATCGTTGGCAGAATCTGCAACTCCAGCCGCGTGCGCAATGCGCAACTTCTGCCACACGCCCACGACACTTCAAGCGAAACGCCGGAATTATCAGGCACCCGGGGCACGTTCCTCTGCGGCACATGACGTGCATTGTGACGATGTACAATGCAAACCGTGCCTCGTGTTCCGCCGTTCGATCGTCCCGCCACGTATGACGATCTGGTCCAACTGGCTGACAACCTCGTGGCCGAGATCGTCAATGGCGAACTCCACGCCTCGCCTCGACCAGCGCCGCCGCACGCGATTGCCGCGTCCGGTCTTGGAGCGCTCATCAGCCCTCCGTACCAGTACGGCAAGGGGGGACCGGGCGGATGGTGGATTCTCGACGAGCCCGAGCTGCACCTTGGCCCCGATGTCTTGGTACCAGACCTTGCCGGGTGGCGGCGCAGTCGGATGGCCCAGCCGCCAAAGACAGCCTACTTCCCGCTCGCGCCGGACTGGATTTGCGAAGTCGTATCTCCTGGAACCGCCTCGCTCGACCGAGTCAGGAAGCTGACCATCTACGCTCGCGAATCGATTCCGCATGCATGGCTGGTCGATCCGCTTGGCCATTCACTCGAAGTCCTGCGCCTCGAATCCGGCCGCTGGAGTATTGTCTCCACCCATTTGGGCGACGAGGTCGTCCAGGCGGAGCCGTTCCCGGATCTCGATCTGGAGCTGGGCCGGCTATGGGCCGATCCTGGGGAATAGCAACATCTGGCTCGCGCAGCCACGGATGATTGCGCAGGCAACATCGCAATAGAATCACATTGCGCCATGGGCGAGGGCTGCCGAAAGGCGCAGCGCTATCCCACCAGGGCACCTGCCTTCTTCAACAGCCCGATCTGCCCGCTGTGATAGACGATGTGGCGGATCGCGCTGTGGACCTGGAAGCGGGCCGAGAAGTGGCGGCCCGGCACCTTCGCGTCCAGATCCGCCGCGCTCAAGCTGGCGACGCGTTTCTGCAGCTTGTCGTGGATGGCCTGCAGATCAGCGTTCGTGGCCTCCCAGGCTGTCGCGGTCGACTCCGGTACGGCAGGGAAATCGCCTTGCTCCGGTTCCTCCACGGCGTCCCCATCCAGGCGCCGGCGGATCACGTCGCTCCAGGCCGCGACGTGCAGGACGATCTCCCAGATAGTGTGAGCCGCGGCCAGCGGGCGGGCGGCGGCGTCTGCGGCGCTCATGCCGGCGAGCAGCTCTCCGAGCGCCGGCCCGTGCCAGGCATCTGCATCACACACCCGCCGCAGTTGGTCGCTGAGATCGAGTGCTTCCTCGAGATACTCATCGGCCCGCGCTGCGTCTGTCTCCCCGTCCCAGCTTCTGGCGATCATGGCTTCACTCCTTCTTGTCGTAACTTCCTATTTGCCAATAGATGGTTATAATGTAGATCAAGGTGGATAACCAGTCAACTGCAATTTGACGGTTACGTCAGCTGAAGCCACGGAGCAGCAATGACACCTCTCGACTCTCCCGCAGGGAGCATGAAGCTGATCGGCGGCAATCCCTGCCTCGACTTCGTCAATACCGTCGGCGGCAGGATCACGCCCGTGGCTGGCTCGACCTCCGGCGTGGTGGCCGACAAGCTCGCCGGATATCTCGATCTGCTGGCTTGGGGCCGCCACGCTGGCCAAATCAGCGACGCGGCGGTGCGCACGCTCGCGATGCACGCCGAGCGGCATCCTCGCGAAGCCGCCGCGCTGGTGGTCCGGGCGCGGACACTCCGCGAAGCCGTCTATCGTTTATTGCTGCGTGCGCTCACGGAACACCGTCCCGAACCGGCGGACCTGGACACTCTGAATGCCGAACTGGCGGTGGCCCGTGAACAGGAGAAGCTGACGCCGGTCGCCGGCCGCCTTCGCTGGGAGTGGGTGCAGCCCGGGGACCGCCTGGACTCGGTGTTGTGGCCGGTCAGCCTGGCCGCGGCGGCGCTGCTGACCTCCGACGATATCTCGCGGCTGCGCCAGTGCGCGGGAGAAGGGTGCGGCTGGCTGTTCCTGGACCGGAGCCGCAATCGCAGTCGCCAGTGGTGCACGATGCAGGATTGCGGGAACGTGTCAAAGGCGCGGCGCTTTCGGCAGCGCCGCCATAGCGACTAGCGTTTCTGGCGGCACGGGACGCCTGTGCATCGTGAACAACCCGGGCCGCCGAGCGCACGCGACGAGGTCTGGAGCATGGGCTACCCCGCGAAGTACATGTCGCGCACGGTGAGCCCTGTCAGCACAAACGTCAGAACAGCCAGGACGACCACGGCAATCCACGCAATCACGTTGTAGGAGCGGGGATTCACCCATTCCCCCATCAAATCGGCCTTGTTCACCAGCTTGATCATGAAGACCAGGATGATGGGCAGCAGGACACCGTTGACGACCTGCGAGAACAGGATCATCTTGATGAGCGGAAAGTCCGGCCACAACACCACACCTGCGCCAAGCGCGATCAAGCCCGTATAGAGCCAGTAGAAGATGGGCGCCTCGCGGAACCGCTTGTTGACGCCCGCCTCAAACCCCAGCCCCTCGCACACCGAATACGCGGTCGACAGCGGCAGAATGCTCGCCGCAAACAGCGACGCGTTGAGCAATCCCGCGCTGAACAGCAGGTAGGCGTACTGGTCGAACGAACTGAGCGCTTTGGCGGCCTCTGCGGCGCTGCTGATGTCGCGATGATCGGTCTTGAAGGCGGCGGCGCACGCGACGATGATGAAGAACGCCACCACGACCATGACAATGCAGCCGACGATGACCTCGACGCGCGACTCCTTGTAGTCCTTGATCGTGATGCCCTTTTCGACCACGGCCGCCTGCAGATAGAACTGCATCCACGGTGCGATCGAGGTTCCAACCAGGCCGACGAGCAACGTCAAGTAGGCAGCGTCCAATATGAGTTTCGGCTTGACGCTGGCCAGCGCCGAGGCTTCCCAGTCGGGTCTGATGAGCACCGCTGCGACGATGTACGCGATGTAGACCACGCATGCGCCGAGGAAGATCTTCTCCACGCTCGCGTACGTGCCCTTGACGACCAGCAACCAGACGGCCAACGCCGCGAGGGGCACAGAGATGTACTTGCTGACGTGAAACAACTCGAGCGCGCTCGCGACGCCGGCGAACTCGGCGACCACGTTCGTAAAGTTCCCCAGAACGAGCAGGATCATCACGACAAACGTGGTCCGCAGGCCGAACTCCTCGCGGATGAGGTCGGAAAGTCCTTTGCCGGTGACCGCGCCCATTCGCGCATTCATCTCCTGCGTTACCACCAGCAGGAGTGCGATGGGCGGCAGCGTCCAGAGCATCGTGTAGCCGAACTTGGCGCCCGCCTGCGAGTAGGTATAGATGCCGCCGGCGTCGTTATCCACCATGGCGGTGACGAAGCCGGGGCCGATCACGGCAAAGAAGACCAGCCACGATCGAGGCAGACGATCCAGAAGCCGCACGCGTCTACTCCTGCCTGAGCACCGAGATGATGTCGTCCGCCGTGATCGCGCCGACAAGCACTCCGTGCTCGTCGACCACCGGCAAGGCCATCAGGTTGTACTTGTCCACGATCTCGGTTACGCGATCGCGGCGTTCCGTGACGACTACTGAAACGATTTCGTCATCGGCGGCGAGATCTCTCAGCAGCGTCGGCGCTTCCGCCATCAGCAGTCGGCCGACCGGAAGTGAGCCGGTAAGCCGCCCACCGGCATCCACAAGAAACAGATTGGTCAGCGTGTCGATGTGTTCAAGCTGTTCGCGAACAGCCGCCATCGCGTCGGCCACCGTCCCGGTATCGGCCACCGCAAAGAACTCGCTGGTCATCATGCCGCCAGCCGAGTTTTCGTCGAATTCGAGAAGTTCTTCGACCTCGGTCTTCGGTTCGGCTTCCATCTCCTCGAGGATGGCCTCGGACTTCTCGTCCTCCAGTTCGGCCAGTACGTCGGCGGCTTCGTCGGGATCCATCTCTTCGACGATGTCGGCCGCGCGGTCGGCTTCGAGCGATTCGAGGATGGACGCCTGCGTGCGCGGGTCCTCGACTTCGGACAGCGTGTTGGCCGCGACCCCGCTGTCGATGGCCTCGAACACGGCTTCCCGGTCTTCGTGACTGAGTTCCTCGACAATGTCCGCCAGGTCGGCCGGATGCATGTCTTCCAGGGCCGTCATATCGATGTTCAGCCGCAGCCTGCGCTGGGGGTCGGGCTCGACGATGTTGCAGAACTCCCAGCGGATGGAATTCGGCGGAATGCGCGACATCAGCCTGCGGACCAGCCGCGGCGGCACGATCCCCTGGCAGAGGCGCCGGAAGATGCTTCGCACGCCCACGTCGACTTCGAGCACCCACAGCTGATCGTGGCTGTTGCCGTGCTTCAGCTCGAGGGTCACGTCGTTGACGCGGACCACCTTCCGTCCGTGGATGTCGATAATCTGCTGATCGAGCAGATCGCGCACCATCCGCAGCATGTACTCGTCTTCGTGGTACGGGGTGAGTTGCTCGTCGCGGAGATAGATGCCATCGAGCGAGATCCGTTCAACCTGATCCTGGCGGACGGTCCACCATGTCAGTTCCCCGCCCACCAGGTACCGATCGACGATGACGGGATCGACGCTGGGTACGAGGCAGGCGTCCCGAAGACGGCCGATCTTCCGGCCCTTCAGGTCGTAGACCTTCATGCCCATCAGTTCTGTGAGAAAGAGCAGGCTGTCGGCCATCGCACCGCTCCACTCGACGTCGGTCGTTTCTCTGGAGTTGATCGGACTGGGGACGCGCGCTTCTTTCTTATACCACGCGGGATGCGGACGCCGGCCACTGAAAAACGCCCAACGGCGAATGTGGGGCGACGTGGCGCTTCGCTTCACGCCCCCGGTGAGGGCTCGGCTGCTAGCGGGACGTCGTTTCCGGAGCGGCCCCTCGAACCAAGCCGACAGCGATCGCTCGCAAAACGTGCCGTGAGGGCCAAGACAGGCTGCGCGAATAGCGCGACCGCGAGGTCGGTGACGAGTCCCGGTAAGGCATGTTTTGCCGGCTTGTGTGAGCGGGGACGCGGAGGAAACGCGATCCGCGACGCACGCCTTCCAGGACTACCCGTAATGCAGCCAGCCGGGGCCGCGCGTGATGTAGTCGCTCAACGTCATCAGCAGCAGGAGGAGCAGCCAGAGGAACCCTCCCGCGATTACCGCCCACGTCAGCTTCGTGCTGTATCTCACGTGCATGAAATACAGCACCACCAGCACAGCCTTGGTACACGCGATGACAAGCGCCACCACGACGTTGAGTGGTCCGAGATCCTGCATGGCCGCGGCGACCGTCAGGGCAGTGAGCGCCATCAGCGCGCCAAACACGAGGAAATAGACCCGCAGCGGGACCACATGCCCGGCCGGTTCAGTCCCGCCGTCCACCGCAGCCGCGTGGGTCACGTTGGTCACCATAACTCTAGCCCCCCGCCCCGTGCCGGTCGATCAGGTAGAGCAGCGGAAACAGAAAGATCCAGACGATGTCCACGAAGTGCCAGTAGAGGCCGCTCACCTCAACCGGCGTGTGGTAGCGCGCCGTATAACGCCCTTGCCAGGCGAGCACGGTGAGCACCGACATGATGCCGATGCCGATGATCATGTGCAGCGCGTGAAGGCCGGTCATCACGAAGTACAGCGAAAAGAACAACTGGGCATGTACCGCGTCGCCCTCGAACCGGAAGTTCGGTCCGGGCACCAGGCCTTCGGCGAATTTGTGCCCGTATTCCACCGACTTGACGCCCAGAAACACCATGCCGAGCACCATCGTCAGCAACAGGAACAGCACCTGTCTGTTGCGGTCGCCGTGCTGCGCCGCGTAGACCGCCATGGCCATCGTGAGCGAACTGCCGATGAGGACCGCCGTATTGGTGCCGCCGAGCACGATGTTCAAGTGGTGGCTGGCTTCGGCAAACGCCTCCGGATAGGTCATCCGGTAGACCATGTAGGCCGTGAAGAGCCCGCCGAAAAACAGGATCTCGGTCACCAGGAACAGCCACATCCCGAGCGACGACGCCTCGAACTGCTGCCCGAGGTTGTCGAAGTGGTGTTGAAGGACCGAGGGTCCGTCTGAGTGCGTGCCCGCCATCAAATCCTCACTTCGAATAGTTGTACGGCGGTTCGGTCACCACCGGCGGCGTCTCGAAATTATGAGTCGGCGGCGGCGATGTGGTCTCCCACTCGAGTCCCTTCGCGCCCCACGGGTTCGACGGCGCCTGCTTGCCCTTGATCAGCGAATGCAGCAGGTAGATCGCCGGCATCGCGTAGCCCACCGCCAGCACCGTAGCGCCGGCCGTCGACAGGATGTTCCACAACTGGAACTCTGGCGGATAGGCGTGATACCGCCTTGGCATGCCAAGGTAGCCGACGATGAATTGCGGGAAGAACGTCAGGTTGAAACCGATGAAGATGGTCGCCGCAGCTACTTTGGCCCAGAACTCGTTGTAGAGCTTGCCGAAGATCTTGGGCCACCAGAAGTGCACGCCGCCCATGAACATCATGATGCTGGCCCCGACCATGATGTAGTGAAAATGCGCCACGACGAAGTAGGTGTCCGTGACGTGCACGTCGACGGCGATTGAGGCGAGAAACAGGCCCGTCAGCCCGCCAATCATGAACAGGCCGATGAAGCCGAACACGTAGAGCATCGGCGCTTCGAACGAAATCGATCCCTTGTACATCGTCGCGGCCCAGTTGAAGACCTTGACGGCGGAGGGAATCGCGACGAGGAAACTCAGCAGCGAAAAGGCCATCGCCGAATATACCGACTCGCTGCTGACGAACATGTGATGGCCCCACACGAGGAAGCCCAGCACGGCGATGGCCAGGCTCGAGAACGCCACGAACCTGTACCCGAAAATCGACTTTCGCGAGAAGGCGGCCACCAACTCGCTCATCACACCCATCGCCGGCAGGATCATGATGTAGACCGCCGGGTGGGAGTAGAACCAGAACAGATGCTGGAACAGCACCGGGTCGCCACCCAGTTTCGGATCGAAGATGCCCAGGTGCAATAACCGCTCGGCGGCGACCATCACGAGCGTAATGGCGACGACCGGCGTCCCCAGCACCATGATGAGCCCGGTCGCGTAGTGGGCCCACACGAAGAGCGGCATACGAAACCAGGTCATTCCCGGTGCCCGCATCTTGTGCACCGTGACGATGAAGTTGAGGCCCGTGAGGATCGACGAGAAGCCATTGATGAAGATGCCGACGATCACCAGCGCCACGCTCGAATTCGAAAACGCGCTGCTGTACGGCGTATAGAACGTCCATCCCGTGTCGACACCGCCATTCACCAGGGCCCACAGCGTGAAGAGGCCGCCGAAGGAGTACAGGTACCAGCTCAGCAGGTTGAGTCGCGGAAACGCCAGGTCCTTCGCGCCAATCATGATGGGCAGCAGGAAGTTGCCCAGCACCGACGGAATGGCCGGAATCAGGAAGAAGAAGATCATCACGACGCCGTGCATCGTGAAGAGCCGGTTGTAGGTGTCCGAGGACACCAGGTCGCCGGCCGGCGTCAACAACTCCGCGCGGATGATGCCGGCGAAAATCGCGCCCAGCACGAAGAACGACGTGACGCTGAACAGGTACATCAGCCCGATCCGCTTGTGGTCGCGCGTCAGGAGCCACGACCTCAGCGTGTAGCCGTCGGTCAGGTAGTTCGAGTGCGGCGTGGCGGCGGTATCCATAGGATTATTTTACTGACGGCGTCGCCTTCAGCGACTTGATGTACTCCAGTAGCTGCAGCAGGCCTTCTTCGCTGACGATGCCCTGGAATGACGGCATGACCGGCTGGAAGCCCGCAACCACCTTCGCCCGCGGATTCAGGATCGACTCCCGCAGGTACGCGTCATCGGCCACCACGGTCGATCCGTTGTCGAGATTCACCTTGTTGGCGTACAGCCCGATGAGCGTCGGGCCCCGGCCGATCGTGTCGGTCTGGTGGCACGACGAGCAGGCCAGATCCTTGAACAGTTTCTCCCCGGCCTGAGCCATCGTCGTGCCCTTGCCGACGCTGCCGGCCAGCCACTGCTCGTACTCGGCCCGTTCCTGAACGATGATCCAGCCAACCATGCCCGAGTGGTTTGTACCGCAGTACTCGGCGCAGAAGAGGTGGTACTTGCCCGGCTTGGTCGCCTTGAACCACATGTGCGTGTACTTGCCCGGCAGCACGTCGGCCTTGAGCCTGAAGTTCGGGATGTACACATCGTGGATCACGTCCTGCGACGTCATCGTCAGTTTGACGTCGGTGCCGACCGGCACGTGCAGCTCGTTCACCTCCATACGGCCGTCCGGATGCTGGAATTTCCACATCCACTGCTTGCCGACGACGTAGACGTCGAGGGTTTGCGCCGGCGGGCGCGCCATCGAGAAGAAGATGCTCGAGCTCCAGCCGAAGATCCCCAGCACGATGATCAGCGGAATGATCGTCCACGTCGCTTCGAGCCACATCGAGCCATGGATGGCCGCGCCGGCCTCGTCCTTCGATCGGCGTCGATACTTGAACGCGAAGTAGATCACCACGCCCGCAACCAGCAACGTGAAGAACGCCGTCATGGCGATCAGGAAGTAGTACAAGGCGTCCACGCGGGGCGCCATCGTCGAGGCCTGTTCCGGAAGCAGCTGGGTCTGAGGCATACGCGATTACTGCGTCACCGTCGGCGCGCTCGCCGCGGGGTGTTTCTGTTTCCGTCGATCCCGGCCCCACATCACCGCAATGAAGCCGCCAATGAGCGCGACCGTCGCGACACCCGCCAGCCGCAGCACGTTCATCACCGCCATGCTGTACTTCCCGGAGTGCGGATCGTAGTGGTAGCAGTAGAGCAGCAGCTGGTCGACCGGACTGCCGATTCTCCCGCTGGATGCCTCGATCAGACCCAGGCGGAGATCCTTGGGCGAATAGTCGATGCCGTAGAAGTACTTCGATACGCGGCCCTGCGGCGTCAGCACCATGATGGCGCTTGCGTGCACGTATTGCTGCGTGCTCGGGTCGAAGGTGTAGCGGAAGCCCACGGCGTTCGCCAGCGCCGTAATGGCCGGCTGTTCCCCCGTCAGGAAGTGCCAGCCGGTTTCAGCCGGAGGCCGTCCGTACTTCGCCACATACGTCGTCTTTTTCGCCAGTGCCAGGGTGGGCGTCTCTTTCGGATTGAAGCTGACGGTGATCACGTCATACTCGTCCCCGATGGTGAAATTGAGCATCTTCATCGCGGCGACGGCGCCATTGAGCACCTGGGTGCAGAGCATCGGGCACTCGAAGTAGACGAGCGTCAGGACGACGGGCTTCTTGCCAAAATAGTCGCCGAGCCTGATCGAACGGCCCGCTTCGTCACGGAAGGCCAGATCGAGCGGTATCTGGGAGTTCAGCTTCTGGTCGACCCCCACCTTCGCCAGAATATCCGGCACCAGTTCCGACGAGATGCCGGGGCTGGTCATGCCTTCCTCCCGGGGCGCGCCGCCGCCGGAGAAGCGAGGCTGCTGGGCACTGGCCAGACTCGGGCCGAGCGCCAGGCCGAGCGCGAGTACGGCAATCAGGTACTTCATGGCGCCTTCTCAATCTTCTTCGCGCCCGTGGGCGCTTTGACCGGGGCGGGCGAACTCGTTTCGCTCGGGCGCGCCGGAGGGGACACCATTCCGGGCTGACGTGCCGGCAGCCCTTCTTTCAGCACCAGCTGCATGGCGACGTCAATGGGCACGCGGACAACGCCGTTGGCGCGATCGACCCATGTGTAGCCGGCGAGAGCGACATCTTCCTGCGTTCGAAACGCCTTGAGATCGTCTGCCGGGTGACTCTGCACGCGGGGCTCTGGCCATCGCATCTGTTCGTCGGCCGGCGCCGCCGCCGCCGGGCGTTGCGCAGACGAGGTGGCCGCCTGAGTGTCCTGAGCCGCGTGCTGGGCGCTGTACAAGCGGAACACCCACAACACGACAAGAAACGAGAAGGCCACCAGCACGGCGACACCGGCGCCGAACACCAGCAGCGGGCGAATCTTGATGTCGCGCGTTTCGTACGCGGAGCTTTCCGACCGCCCTTCGTCGTCTCGTTCGTGTTCTGTCATAGCTGTCCGATCCGATTACCTTCTTCCAAGTCCCTACGGCTGTCGGGATTGGGGGTTGGGGATTGGGGATTAGCCAATCCCTAAACCCTAATCCCTAACCCCTGTTAGTGTCCCTCCGGCCCCCGTAACGCACCCGCGAGCTCCGGGTCCCCGAGCGGCAGCAGCGGCCGTCGCTTCAGGTTCGCCGTGAAAAGCGCCACCCAGACGCCACCCATGCCGACGATGGTGGCGGCATCCAGCCAGTGGACCCGCAGTCCCTCCGGATACGCTTCGGGTCCGATGATGTAGAACACGTCGAGGACGCGCACCGCGATCATCCACAGCGCCATGCCGGCGAGGATCGCTGAGTTTCGCTTCGTCTGGCGATTCACCAGTACGACAAACGGCACCGCGAAGTGGAACAGCATCAACCCGATTCCAATGGCCTCCCAGCCGCCGTGCATCCGGTGAAGGTACCAGGGAATCTCTTCGGGCAAGTTCGCCGACCAGATAATGAGGAACTGCGAGAACGACAAGTAGGCCCACACCATGGTGAACGCGAACAGCAGTTTGCCGAAATCGTGGAAGTGCCCCGCCTTGAACACGCCAGCCATGGGCGGTTCGAGCGACAGCCGCCTTGCCATGACGATGGCGACCGAGAGGCCCATGATGGCCTGGCCGCCGATGAAGAGGAATCCGTACATCGTCGAGAACCAGTGCGGCTCGAGCGACATGCCCCAGTCAATGGCCGCGAACGTCATCGTCAATGCGTAGACCACCAGGCCGATGGCGCTCATCGCCCGCATCCGCCGCTGCAAATCCGGGGCGCCGCTCTTGTCCTGCTCGGCCGACCAGTTTGTCAGGCGCCATGCCAGGCCGCACCAGACCGCGAAATACAGCACCGCACGGGCGTAGAAGAACGGCAGGTTCAGATACAGGGCCTTCTCTGTCAGCACCGGATCAGCGGCTACCCGCGCGGCGTCGGTCCATGGGTACAGACGTGTGACGCCGAGCGCAATCGGCACGAAGAACACTGCCATCCAGGGAAGGGTGCGGGCGGCAGCCTCGAAGATGCGCCGGAGGACGACGCCCCATGCGCCGCCGCTCATGTGCTGCAACATCAGCAGCGCCAGGCTGCCGAGTGCGGCCCCGAGCGACAGGAAGAACGCCAGCAGGTATGAATGAAGGAACTGGTTGGGATTGAACACAGCCCCGACACCGGCTGCAACCAGGCCGACGACGCCCACGACAAGCGCGCGTTGGCGCAGGCGGTCGAGGCTGTCGGGCGGGATATACGTCGCGTCGTGCATGTCGTTACTGTTCACGTTTGCCTGGCGCCTCGAGTTGCTGGCGATCGCGAGCCGGCACGTCTGCCACTGTGGCCCGCTGACTGCGCTGCAGGACTTTGAGGTAGGCGACGATCGCCCACCGATCAGAGACCGGAACCTGCGTCGCATAGTCGGGCATCGCGCCGAATCCGCGCGACGTCACGTCGAAGATGTATCCGGGCGGTGCCTGCCTGAGCCGATCCAGGTGAAACGATGGCGGCCGGCGAAACCCGCGCCGCACGATCATGCCGTCGCCCAGGCCTGTTCGCCCGTGGCAGGGCGAACAGTAAATATCGTAGCGATCGCGGCCCCGCTCCAGCACGGACGCCGTGATGGCGAATGGAAACAGATCGGAGGGCTTACCAGCGACCTTTCCCGTTTCGAGCAATTCGTCGCTTCGAAGCTGACCTCGCGCAATCGTGCCCTCGATTTGTGGCCGCGCCGAGCGCTGGTCGGCAAAGAAGTCGCTCTTGGCAAATGGCTTGAATCTCGGCTGGTCGTGCATGTCCTGCCGGCAGCCGGCCAGGAGCAGGCCCGATACGAGCAACAGGGCCAGACCGCATTCCCGGTCAATTCTCGACATCGGTCACCTCGCGCGGGGACAGTCCTTCGAGGAACCGACGTGTTCCAGCCTGATCGAACTGAGGATCCCGCGCCTCGATGCAGAGAAAGAACCGATCGCGACTGGCCATGACGAACCGCGCGGCGTTGAACACCGGGTGGTACGGCATCGGCAGCCCGTTGAGAGCCAGCATGCCGAAGACCGCGGCGAAGGCCGCAAACAGGATTGTCGTTTCAAACGTCGGTGGGATGAACGACGGCCAGCTCAGCAGCGGCCGTCCTCCGACGTTGATCGGGTAGGCCACCGTGGACGCCCAGACCTGGAGGCCGAATCCTGCGAGCGCCCCTATCAGTGCGCCGCCGGCCACGATCATCGGCAGCTTCGTCGTTGGCAGACCCAGCGCCTCGTGCAGCTCTTCGATGGGGATCGGAGAGTACGCGTCCAGCTTCCGGTAGCCGGCTTCGCGCGCCTTGTGCGCGGCGGCGACCAGCGCCGTCGGGCTCTCGAATTCCGCCATCAGGCCGTAGAGTTGTTGGTCAGCCATGCTTGTTTCCCGAAATTCCTCTCATCGTGCCGTGGCGCTTCGCTCCGCGTCCCCGCTCACACTCGCCGGCAAAACGGTGCCTCCCGGGTTCTCCTGCCGAACGCGCGTGGGGACCCCCAGCCCCACGCCTATCCCGGCCCGTCCGGCACGTTTTGCGAACTGACGCGGTCGGCTTGGTTCGAGGGGCCGCTACGGCGAATCGCCGCGACACTTCGTCCCCAATCCCCAATCCCCAACCCCTACTCTCCACTCCTTCTCACCCGCGCTCCCGGCACCATGGTGCGCATCTCGAAAATCGAGATCATCGGCAGGAAGCGGATGAACAGGAACAACAGCGTCAGGAACAACCCAATCGTGCCGATAAAGGTCGACCAATCCCAGAATGTCGGGGAGTACATGCCCCACGACGAAGGCAGGAAGTCCCGGTGGAGACTCGTCACGATGATGACGAAGCGCTCGAGCCACATCCCGATGTTGATGACAATCGACAGCATCCACAGGGCCACGGCATTGGCCCGCACGCGCTTGGACCACAGCAACTGCGGGATCGCGATATTGGTGAGGATCAGGGTCCAATACGCCCACCAGTACGGGCCCGTCATGCGGTTCCACATCATCGAGCGTTCATAGACGTTGCCGCTGTACCACGACATGAAGGCTTCCATCGCGTAGCCGTACGCCACGATCAGCCCTGTCGACAGCATGACTTTGGCCATCACGTCCAGGTGCCGCTTTGTGATGAAATCACCCAGCCCGTAAGCCGCGCGAAGCGGAATCGCCAGCGTCAGCACCATCGCGAATCCCGAGTAGATGGCGCCGGCGACGAAGTACGGGGGAAACACTGTCGTGTGCCAGCCCGGGATGAGCGACACCGCGAAGTCGAAGCTCACGACCGTGTGCACCGAGACCACGAGTGGGGTTGCCAGGCCAGCCAGCAGCAGGTAGGCCGTCTCGTAGCGATGCCAGTGCATGGCGGATCCACGCCAGCCCAGGGCGAAGATGCCGTAGACCACCCGTCCGATTTTCGACGGCGCGCGATCGCGCAGCGTGGCGAGATCGGGGATGAGGCCCACGAAGAAGAAGAGCAGCGAGACGGTGGCATAGGTGGAGACGGCAAACACGTCCCAGATCAACGGACTCCTGAACTGGGGCCAGACCGTCATGGTGTTCGGGATGGGCAGCAGCCAGTACGCCAGCCACGGACGGCCGACGTGGATCAGGGGGAACATGCCGGCGCAGGCGACGGCAAACAACGTCATCGCCTCGGCGAACCGATTGATCGACGTGCGCCATTGTTGTCGCAGGAGCAGCAGGATCGCGGAGATGAGCGTGCCGGCGTGCCCGATGCCGATCCACCAGACAAAGTTCGTGATGTCGAACGCCCAGCCAACCGGAATGTTGTTGCCCCAGATGCCGATGCCTTTGGAGAACAGGTAGCCCACCGACACGAGCAGCAGACCGGCCATCAACGATGAGACGGCGAGTCCCGCCAGCCAGCCCACCGAGAACTTCTGGGTCAGGACGATCGACCCGATCTTGTCGGTGACCGTGGCGAACGAATGCCCCGGGGCGATGAAGGCGGGTCGCGGAGTCTGCCTTCGGTCGTCAGCGCGCGGGATCGCGTTGGAATCTGCCATCACTCCCCGTTCTTGTTCTTCAACGCCGCCAGGTACGTCGTCCTCGGTCGCGTGTTCAGATCGCCCAGCAGCGAGTAACTCAGCGACTCGGCCCGCAGTTTCGAGACCCGGCTATCCGGGTCGTTGATGTTGCCGAAGACAATGGCCTGGGCCGGGCAGACCTGCTCGCAGGCCGTCACGATCTCGCCGTCGCGCACGTTGCGGTCTTCCTTTTCGCTGTCAATCTTGGCCCTCGCGATTCGCTGCACGCAGTACGTACACTTTTCCATCACACCACGACTGCGCACCGTCACCTCCGGGTTGCGCTGCATCTTGAGCGAGGGTGTCTCCCAATCCTGATAGAGCAGGAAGTTGAAGCGGCGCACCTTGTACGGGCAGTTGTTGGAGCAGTACCGCGTGCCGACACAGCGGTTGTACACCATCTCGTTCAGCCCTTCGTCGCTGTGCACCGTGGCACCGACGGGGCAGACCACTTCGCAGGGCGCGTTCTCGCAGTGCTGGCACATCACCGGCTGGTGGTACGCCTCGGGGTTCGCCTCGGGATGACCTTTGTAGTAGGTGTCCACACGAATCCACTGCATCTCCCGGCCCTTGGCCACCTGCTCCTTGCCCACCACCGGCACGTTGTTCTCCGACTGGCAGGCGACGACGCACGCGTTGCAGCCGGTGCACGCGTTGATGTCGATGGCCATGCCCCAGGCGTAGCCCTTGTATTCATGCTCAGGGTAGACCGTCAGCGTCTTCGGCGGCGGTGGTTCCTCGGCCTTGACGACATCGGGGTTCTTCCGGAACTCCTCGAGAGACGCCGTTCGAATGAGTGCTCGACCGGCCATGTCGTGGTGCAGTTGCGTGCTGGCGATCTTGTAGCGCGCCCCGGTCCTGGCGAGCGCGGCGCCGCCAGCCGTCCACGCGCCGTTTGTTGTCCGAAGCTGGTAGGCGTTGTAGCCGATGCGGTTGCCGACGCGCCCCGCGTGCGTGCGCCCGTACCCCAGATACAGGGTCACCGTGTCGTCGGACTGCCCCGGCATCACCCACACCGGCCCGCGCACGGTCCGCTCGCCAACCGTCATATCGACAACGTCCTCGTTGGCGACGCCGAGACGCGCGGCGGTGGCCGGGCTCAGTTGAATGGTGTTGTCCCACGTGATCTTGCTGAACGGTTTGGGGAGCTCCTGCAGCCAGCCGGAATTGGCAAAGCGACCATCATGCACCGTGGGATCGGTTCGGAAGGTCAGTTCCAGCCCGGCGGCGGGTGAGCGCTGCGGACCAATTGCCGCGCCCACATCCCGAAGCGCGACTGTTCTGGGCGGCAGCGCGGTGCCTGCCACCTGGCCATCGTGAACCGACTGGCGCCAGAACGCCTCGAAATCGAGAATGCCGGCCTGCTTCGCAAACGCCTTCCACGTGTCGCGCACCTGGTCGTAGCCACCGCGGCCAGGCGACGCCGACAATCCAGCCAGCACATCGTGCGCCGACTTGCCGTCGTAGAGCGGCGAGATCAGCGGCTGCATGATCGTCACGGTACCGTCCCAGGCACGCGCATCGCTCCACGCCTCCAGCGGATGCGCTTCGGGGACGTGCCACAGGCAGGCGGCCGAGGTTTCGTCTTCGTAGAGGCTCACGTGAGCCGAGAATCCGACCCGCTGCAGCGCTTCGCCAAATCTCAGATCCGCAGGGGCGTTGTAGACCGGATTGCCGCCCACGATCAGGAGGGCGCTGACGGCGCCCTTCTGCAGATCGGCGACCAGTTCGCGCAGCGACGCCCCCTGATCGATCGGCGCAACTTCGATCGAATCGGAGTAGAGCACCGTCTGGCCGACGTTGCCGAGCGCCTCGTTGATGGCGTGCGCGAGGGCGTGCACGGCGGCGGGTTGCTCGTCTCCGGCCACCACCAGCGACGCGTTCCTGTTTGCCTCGAGATCGCGGGCGGCGGCCTCAGCGAAACGCTGCGATTCCACTGAAAGCGGCGCGGCAGCGACACCCGGCACACCGATGAGTGCGGCTAGCGTGCGGGCGATGGCGGCAATTGCACTCGGCTTCAATGCGAGGCGGTGATCGGCCTTGGCCCCGGTATTGGTGGGCGTGCTTTCGACGACATACAGCCGGTTCATTTCCACGTGGCCGGTACGCACCCGGCGCGCCGTAGAGAAGTCGCGCGTGTATCGCACCGACGCGGGCATTCTGCCCAGCAGGTCGGCGTCGAGCGATACGATCACGCGGGCCTTGTCCACGACGTAGCGCGTGTCGACCGCAGCGCCGAACGCGAGTCTGGATCCGGTGCGGACCTCATCGCGGTTGGCCGGTTCGTACTGGTGCCACTTGGCTGCCGGGAACTCCGCCAGCACCAGTTGCAACTGGCGCCCGAGCGTGGGTGACGTGCACGACTCAGTGAGCAGACGCAGACCTGCGCCCTGAGTCGCACGCACCGATTCGAGCGCGCTCCGCAGCGATCCGAGAAACGCGCTCCACGTGCGAATGTCGCCCCGCGACGACAACGTCTGCGAGCGGTCGGGATCGTAGAGCGAGAGAATCGAGGCCTGGGCAAACAGATCCGTTGCGCCCAACGAGGCCGGATGCTCGGGATTGCCTTCGATCTTGGTCGGCCGACCCTCGTGACTTTCGACCAGCACACCTGTGGCAATCCCGCCGAGCGTGACGGCGGTCGCGAACAACAGCGGCTTGCCTGGTACGAGGTTCTCGGCCTTCCTGGCGAATGGGACAATGGCCTCGGCGGGTTGCCGTGTGCAGGCCGTCACGCCCGCCAGGGCCAGCGACGCGCCCATCAGCCGGAGGAACTGCCGCCGCCCAACCGGATCGGTGAACTCCGAGGCCTGCTCCGGAAACTCGCGGTGAAGCCAATGCTGGAATTCCTCGGTGTCGGCCAGCTCTTCTAGGCTGCGCCAGTATTCCCGGCGCGCTCCCGGCGTCTGAGCGGCCTGCGGCCCTTCGACGTTGCTCAGGGCGTCCCGAACAAGGCCGCCCCTCGGCAACGCTCGGGACGACCCTGAGTTCATCGCCCCTCGACCGTGCTCGGGGCGACCCTGAGCTCGCCGAAGGGTCGACGGGTCGAGGGGCGGCGAGTCGTCGTGATCGTGGTGTTCGCTCATGCGCCTGCCGGGTCTGGTTCTATCGGTGACACGTTGAACAATTGGTGAGCTTCAGGATGTTGTAATCGGCGACGAGTTTCCGGCCGAGCGCCATCTGATCGGCCGGGGGCTGGTAGTCCATCCGGAACACCGCCGCGCGCGGGCGCACGTACTTCTCCGGGTTCCTGTGGCACTCGAGGCACCATTCCATCTGGAGCGTGTTGACCGTCGACAGCAGCGGCATTTGATCGACCTGGCCGTGGCATGTCGCGCACCCCACGCCCTTGTTCACGTGAATGCTGTGATTGAAATACACGAAATCCGGCAGGTCGTGCACTTTGACCCACTGGAGTGACTGGTCGTTGCGAAAGCTGGCCCGCACCGGTTCGAGATACGAAGAGGTCGAGAGGATCTGCGAGTGGCAGTTCATGCAGACCTTGGTTGGCGGGATGCCCGCCACCGCAGACGTCTCAACGGAGGTATGGCAGTAGCGGCAATCGAGGCCGTTGCCGCCAACATGCCGCTCGTGACTGAACTGAATAGGCTGTTGCCGCGTCTGGTAGGCCCGCGTGACGTACGGCGAGCTTCCGAGCTGGTACACGAGATACCCGCTCGTGGCGACCAGTACCGCCGCAACCGTCAGCATAATCCGAGCGATGCTGTTCGCGCTCGGATGGAAAATCTGGGACATTGGTTAAGTTGTAGTTGGGGCCCGAACCCAGATTCTTAGACTACTACAAGGATGTGGCCGGCACGTATCAAAACGCCGGACCGATGCAGTTTTCAATGAACGACCGTTCACGGCAACGCGGTCACTCGACGCCCTGTCGGCTTCAGCGTCTCGCGAGTGTGTTAGAAGTAGGATCTGCTCTCAGCACCTCGATCGCGGTTGTGGGAGTCAGCTACCTGATGATGCTCATGGGCGGGGGTAAGTGAGATGACGATTGACGCGCCGCAGGCGCTGGTCGACCTCTTCAAGGGTTGGGCCCACCTGTACGGCAAGACCAAGGCGGTCTCGGTGGCCGTGACCTACGTCCACGTTGCCGGATTGCTGCTCGGCGGCGGCGCCGCCGTGGCAGCCGATCGCGAGACCTTGCGGGCCGCAAAGGAAGCCGAACCAGTACGCGCGGACCATCTCGAGTTCCTCGGCTCGGTTCACACCATTGCCATTACCGGGCTCGCATTGATCTTCTGTTCCGGCATCATGATGGCGCTGGCCGATCTCGAGACCTTCTGGGCGTCTCGAGTGTTCTGGACCAAGATGACGCTGGTGGCGCTGCTGCTGGCCAATGGACTGGTGATGCGCCGCGCCGAACGACTGGTCCCTGCCGCGCCCGGCCCCGCGTGGACGCAGTTGAAATGGACGTCCATCGTCAGTCTGCTGTTGTGGTTTACCATCGTGCTGATGAGCATGATTCTGGTGGCGACCGCGTAGTGTGAGGTGACGGGGCGGTTCGCGAAGCGGCCCCTCGAACCGAGCCGACAGCGTCAGTTCGCAAAACGCACCGCAAGGGCCAGGACAGGCTGCGCGAATAGCGCGATCGTAAGGCCGGCGACGAGTCCCGGAAGGTGCGATTTGCCGGCGAGTGTGAGCGGGGACGCGGAGCGAACCGCCCCGTCACCTTGGCAGCCGGATCCGCCCCATTCCCCTGTGATACATTGAGCCGCACTTCATCTCCTCGTCTGGCGATCGACACGGAGGCACGTGTCATGAGTGATCGGAAGTACAAGCAGCGCGGTTATCAGGATGACGGCTCCCGCGACCGCGACCAGGCCCGACCGAAGACCGGCGAGAATGGAGCGGCGAAACCCCGGTCGGTCGAGCGCCCGGAAGGCCCGCGCACGCCGAACATGCCAGGATTCCGCACGGTCGTGCGCTGTCATCGGTGCGGACACGTGACCGACGGCAGCGTCTTGTCGAGTGCAAAATGCGCGAAGTGCGCGTCGCCGCTCCACTGCTGCGCCCAATGCGAGTCGTTCAACCCGGCGGCCCGGTTCGAGTGCATGCAGTCGATCCCCGTACGCATCGCGCCCAAAGACTCGCTCAACTTCTGCGAATTGTTCGAGGCCCGCACCACGGTCGAACGCGAAACCGGATCGGCCCGCCAGACCACGGCGCGCAGCGCCTTCGACGATCTGTTCAAGCTGTAAGTCCTTCGATTCATGAACTCGACAACGAGTTCATTCCCTCAGGACTTAGTCTGAGCGAGCATGAGACACTGAATCGGTCTGATAATTGTTGTCGTCGTACTGGCGAGTCGAAGAACTAAGGAGATCACGCTTTCATGGTTGTGCTCGATGGATCGAATCTGACGATTGAGAACGTGGTGAGCGTCGCGCGGCTCGGGACGCCGGTGCAGTTGTCTGCTGAGGCGCTTGACCGGATCAAAGCGTGCCGACAGATGCTCGAGGAAAAGCTGGCTGCGCGCGAGATCATGTATGGCACCAACACCGGCATCGGCGAATTCTCTGAGAAGGTGCTCAACGACGACCAGGTGAAGGAATTTCAGCGTTACCTCGTGTACAACCATGCGGCCGGCATTGGTGAGCCTGCGCCCATCGAGCACGTGCGCGCAGCGCTCACCGGCCGCATCAACGTCCACGCGCACGGCAATTCCGGGTGCCGGCCGGAGATCACGCTCACGCTCGTCGAGATGCTCAATCGGGGCGTGACACCCGTGGTCTGCGAGAAGGGCTCGGTCGGAGCGTGCGGGGATCTGGCGCCGATGGCGCAGGCGGCGCTGCTCCTGTTGGGCGAAGGGGAGGCCTTCTACAAGGGGGAGCGCCTGCCAGGGGCCGAGGCGATGCGGCGCGCGGGCATTGTTCCGCCAGGGTTGCACGCCCGCGACGGTCTCGCGACCATCAACGGTTCGAACGTGCTCACCGGGATGTCTGCGCTCCACATCTACGACATGCAGCGCTGGATTCGGCAGGCCGAGATCGCAGCCGCCATGTCGATCGAGGCGTTGCTGGGCAATCTCAGGCCGTATCACCCGATGCTGCACACGCTCCGGGGATTCGCCGGTGCCATCGCGTCGGCTCGCAACATCCTGCGTATGGTCGAGGGATCCGATCTGGCGACCGGGCGAATGAAGACCAAGGTGCAGGATGCCTACTCGATGCGTTCGACTCCGCAGGTGATCGGCGCCGCCCGGGACGCAATCGCCTATGCGCGCACTCAGGTCGAGATCGAGCTGAATGGCGTCGGCGATAATCCCATCTTCCTTCCCGATCAACGCCTGACGCTGACGGGCGCGAACTTCCAGGGCTCTCCGGTGGCGTTGCCTATGGATATGGCCGGCATTGCCATCACAATGGTCTCGGTGTTGTCTGAGCGCCGCCTCAACCGGCTGACCAACCCGGCGCTGTCGCAGGGCCTGCCGGACTTTCTGGCGCACGAACCCGGGTTCTACTCAGGCCTGATGCTCAGCCAGTACACGGCCGATCACCTGATTGTCGAACAGCGCATCCTCTCGGCGCCGGCCTCGATTCAGTCGATTCCCGCCGCGGCCGACCAGGAAGACTTCGTCTCCATGGGCATGAACACGGCCCTCAAGAACGGGCAGATTCTCGACAACGCCTGCGGAGTGCTCGGGATTGAATTGATGGCGGCCGCTCAGGCCCTGGACTTCCGCACGTTCACGCCCGGCACCGGCACGCAGAAGGCCCGGGAGGTCATCCGCCGCCACGTCGCCCACCTCGAGGTGGACCGGCCGCTGTTCAATGACCACAACGCGATGAAAGCGCTGGTGCTGTCGGGTGGGTTGCTGACCGAAGTCGAAGCCGCCGTCGGCCCGTTCGACTAGGTCCTTCGATGCACAAAGACGGCGACGTATTCGTGCCCTCAGGACTTAGTGCTGAGCGAGCACAACTGGCCACATGCGCAAAGAACCCGTCGTGGCCGTACTTGCGAGTCGAAGCACTAGGCGCGAGCGCGCCGGACCCACTTGTCGAGTTCCTCGGCCCAGAAGGGCAGCGTCGCCACGGCCAGACTGACGCCCAGTTCGGTGGCCGTGAGCGGCCGCGTCTTCAGCAGGTCCTGCCAGAACGGCACGTAGGTCACCATCAGCTGCAGCAGGAACGTGACGACCACGGTCAGCGCAAGCGGTGTGTTGGTCAGCGCGCCGATCTTGAAGAACGAGTCGCGGCTCGAGCGCACGGCCAGCACGTACGCCAGCTGCGACAGCGTCAACGTGGTGAACACCATCGTCTGCCAGCCAGTGTCGCCGATCGTGAGGAAGTAGTAGCCCATGCCCAGCGGCGCGAGGCCGACGACCAGTCCTCCCCACAGGATCTGCCACAACAGTCCGCGACCGAGGATGTTCTCGGTTGGTGACACAGGCGGGCGACGCATGGCGTGAGCCTCGGCTGGTTCGACGCTCAGCGCGAGTGCGGGCAGGCCGTCTGTGACGAGGTTGATCCAGAGAATCTGCAGCGGGAGCAGCGGCAGTGGCATCCCCAGCAACGGCGCGAGCAGCATCACCCACAACTCGCCGGTGTTGCTCGTCAGCAGGTACTTGATGAACTTGCGGATGTTGTCGTAGATGACGCGGCCTTCTTCGACCGCCGACACGATGGTGGCGAAGTTGTCGTCGGTCAACACCATGTCGGCCGCTTCTTTCGACACTTCGGTGCCCGTGATGCCCATGGCCACGCCAATGTCGGCGCGCCGGAGTGCTGGCGCGTCGTTGACGCCGTCGCCCGTCATCGCGACCACCTGTCCCTGCGCCTGCAACGCCTGAACAATCCGCAGCTTGTGTTCGGGTGAGACCCGGGCAAACACGGTTGTGGCGCCCACGCTCGCCCGAAGCTGGTCGTCGCTCATGCGCGCCAGATCCTGCCCCGTGACCACCGCCGCCCCCTGGCCGTCGATGCCAAGCTGAGCCGCGACGTACTTGGCGGTCAGGGGATGATCACCCGTGATCATGACGGGCCTGATGCCGGCTTGCTGGCAGGTGGCCACGGCAGCCTTCACCTCGGGCCTCGGCGGATCATTCATGCCGGCGAGGCCGACGAACACGAGTTCCGACTCGACGCCCGATGTGTCCGCACCCGGCGCTTCCGTCAGGACGCGGAACGCCACCCCGAGCACGCGCATGCCATCGTGCGCCAGCGCGTCATGCCCGCCCATCACGCGAGTCCGCCAGCCGTCATCAATCGGCCTGATCTGTCCGTCCACCCAGATCGATGAGGTGACCTGCAGCAGCGGCTCGACCGCACCTTTGGTAAACGCGACCCAGCGATGCGTGGCCAGCACTGGACCGCTGGTCCACAGCGGTTCGAGACCCGGTGCCGCGCCAATGGGCGTCCGAGGCATCTCGTGGATCGTCGTCATCCGTTTGCGGTCCGAACTGAACGGCACCTCAGCGACACGGGGAAACAACAGATCGAGGTCCGGCTTGCCCAGCCGAAAGCGGGCCGCCGCCACCACCAGGGCGCCCTCGGTGGGATCGCCAATGGTGTGGAAGTGTGCGGCTTGATCGGCTTGCGGCACCAACACCGCGTCGTTGCAGAGGGCTGCACCCGCCAGCAACATCGTCAGAGCGCTGTCATCATCGGGGACGGCGGCGTGACCCGGTTCAAGGTCTCCCGCCGGGGCGGATCCATGCAACGTCTCGGCGACGTCAAGACGTCTTCCCGCCACGTCGAGCACCGACACGGTCATCCTGTTCTGGGTGAGCGTGCCGGTCTTGTCCGAACAAATCACCGTCACGGACCCGAGCGTCTCCACCGCCAGAAGCTTGCGGATCACGACCTTGCGCTTCAGCATCCGTTGCGCCCCGAGGGCCAGCGCAATCGTGACCACGGCCGGAAGCCCTTCGGGCACCGCCGCCACCGCCATGCTCACCGCCGTCAGGAACATCAGCTTCAGCGGCTCACCACGCAACAGCCCGCTCGCGAAGATGACGCCCACCAGCACGACAGCCAGCCCGGCCAACACGCGACCAAGCTGATCGAGGCGCCGCTGGAGCGGCGTGGGCTCTCGATCGACCGACTGAATCAGGTCTGCGATGCGGCCGAGCTCGGTCACCATGCCCGTCCCGGTCACGGCCACCACTCCGCGGCCATACGCCACGCTGGTGCCCATGTGGACCATGTTGAGGCGGTCGCCGATGGGCAGGTCCGGATCGGCCAGGGCCTGATGGGACTTCTCGACGGGTTCGCTCTCGCCGGTGAGCGCCGCCTCCTGCACGCGGAGGTTCGCACCCTCGAGGACGCGGCAGTCGGCCGGCACGAGATTGCCCGCCTCGAGGAGCACGATATCGCCCGGCACGAGATCTCGCGACGAGATCTCCTGGACGCGGCCATCCCGGCGAACCTTGACGATGGGGACGGCCAGGCGCTTGAGCATGGCCATGGCGCGTTCGGCGCGGTGTTCGTGGAACAGGCCGAGCACGCTGTTGAGAATGACGATGATGGCAATCGCGATGGCGTCTTTGAGGTCGCCGAGCGCGGCCGAGGCAATCGCCGCCGCGATCAAGAGCAGGACCATCGTGCCTGACAACTGTTCCCACAACATCCGCCACGCGCTCTTCTGATCCCGCTCGGCCAGTTCGTTGTGGCCGTGTTCGTCAATCAGGCGCGCGACATTACTCGATGAAAGCCCCGTATCGACGCTGGTGTGCAACGCGGCCAGCACGTCGGCCGTCGAGCGCATGTGCCAGGCGGTCAATGGCGAGGCGTCAGAGATTTCAGGGGAGGTCGAGCGGGTGTCAGTCGGCATAACGATCCGATACATTGTCCGCCCCTCAGGCTCGTTCGGGCAAGCAGGTTCGCCAGCGGGTCGGTGGCGAGGCGCTATTAGACGGAGCCGGCTCGCAGATGTTCCAGGTCACCAGCCTCGTTCCTGCGTGCCAACCAATTGCCGCCTGATACCGTCTATTGATTCCAGAGGTGCCGTGTGGGGATTACTGTGCGCGCGGGAGCTGTGGCGATCGTCGGCATGCTGATGGCGGCGGCAGGCGTGGCCCAAGCGGCGCCGCCCGGGAGAACTGGCGGGGCCGTGCCGCCGCTGCGCGTCGAGGCTACCGAAGTGGCTGCCGGGACGGCTATTCGCCTGGATGGCGCATCCTCGCGCGCCGCGTTCGAGCGGGCGACGCCCATCACGGGATTCCGACAACGCGATCCGAAAGAAGGCGCGACGCCGACGTTTCAGACCGAGGTGCGGGTCATGTACGACCCGGCGTTTCTGTACGTCGAGGTCCGCGCGTTCGACAAGGAACCCGGGAAACTCGTCGGCATCAGGACCCGCCGCGATTCGTCGTCACCCTCGGACTGGATCCGCGTGGTCATCGATTCGTACCACGATCGCCGCACCGCCTATGAGTTTGCCGTCAATCCGGCCGGCGTCAAGCAGGACCAGTATTGGTTCGCGGATGCCAACACCGACAGAAGCTGGGATGCCGTGTGGGATGTCCAGGTGAGCCGCGACGCCAATGGATGGAACGCGCTCTTCAGAATTCCGTTTTCCCAGTTGCGCTTCGAGCCAGGCAAGAGCGACACGTTCGGGTTTGCCGTGGTGCGCGAAGTCGGCCGGCTCAACGAAACATCGTCGTGGCCCCTCATCGCGAAGAGCCGGCCGGGCTATGTCTCGCAGTTCGGTGAACTCGGTGGACTGAAGCTGGCGAGCGCCGCCAAGCGACTCGAGGTGATTCCGTACGGCGTCGGCCAGTTGCGAACGCAGGCGGTTGACGCGGGCAATCCGTTCGAAAAGTCGCCAGCGCCGTCGGGAATCGCGGGCGCCGATTTGAAGTACGCCCTGACACCTGGGCTGACGATCACCTCCACCATCAATCCTGATTTTGGCCAGGTCGAGGCCGACCCCGCCGTCGTCAATCTGACCGCGTTCGAGACGTTTTATCAGGAGCGCCGGCCGTTCTTTGTCGAGGGTTCGGGCAATCTGACGTTCGATCTCGACTGCAATGACGGCCGATGCACTGGATTGTTCTACTCACGCCGGATTGGACGCGCACCGCACGGCAGTCCCTCGACGCCTGACGGCGGATACCTGGCGATGCCCGGCAACACCACCATCATCGGGGCCTCGAAATTGACCGGGCGGGCCGGCGCCTTTGCGATCGGTGCGCTCGATGCGGTGACGTCGGGCGAACACGCCCAGCTTGCGCTCAGCGGCCGCCAGTGGACACAGTCGGTCGAGCCGCTCACCAACTACATGGTTGTGCAGGCCAAGCGGGAATTCAGCAACCAGTCGTCGCTGAACTTCATGGTGACCAATACGAGCCGAAAGCTCAATCAGGATGTCGGGTTCCTGCCGTCAAGCGCGTTCACCGGGGGCGTCAACTGGGATTGGAGGCTCAAGGATCCGCGGTACTCCATCACGGGCTACTGGGCGGCGAGTTCGGTGAGAGGCAGCGCCGGCGCGATCGACGAGATCCAGACCAGCGCCGTGCACAACTTCCAGCGACCCGACGCGGATCACTTCGACTACGACCCCACGCGGACCTCGCTCAACGGGCAGGCCGGGAGCATCGGGTTCCAGAAGATTGGCGGGTCGAAGGTGCGCTTCAGCTTCAACGGCAGTTTCAAGACGCCCGGCTTCGACGTGAACGACGTCGGCTACGAGCGCCGCGCCGATGAGATTTCGCAGTCGGGCTGGGTGCAGTTCCGCTGGGACACGCCGACGAAGCTCTATCGCAACATCCGTCTGAACCTCAACCAGTGGCTGGGATGGAACTTCAGCGGCGACAACAGCAACAAAGGCGTCAACGTCAATGCCCACATCGTGCTGCAGTCCAACTGGGGCGCCGGCGGTGGCGTAAACCTCAACAGCGCGGGAATCGATGATCGCTCGACGCGCGGCGGACCGGCGCTCCGATCGAAGAAAGGCGGCAGCGCCTGGTACTATATCCAGACGGACAGCCGGAAGGCATTGGGCGGCGCCTGGCGGGGTTTCTTCTTCCGCGACGAGAAGGGCGCGTCCGACTACGGCTTCGACCCGGAGATCTCGTACCGTCCGACCTCGTTTCTCACGGTGAGCGGCGGCGTGCACTTCGAGAAGATGAACGAGGACACGCAGTGGGTCGACAATGTGGCCACCGACGCCGGCACGCGGTATGTATTCGGAAGACTGCGGCAGACGACGCTCGGTGTGACCACAAGGGTCAATTACACCATCACGCCGAACTTGTCCGTGCAAATCTACGCCCAGCCGTTCGTGTCGGCCGGCGCGTATGGCGACTACAAGGCGCTGGTGAATCCGCGCGCCGCACGCTTCGCCGCGCAGTTTCAACCCATTGCGTACGCCGGGAATCCCGACTTCAACTACCGATCGTTCCGCACGACGAACGTGCTTCGGTGGGAATACAAGCCCGGGTCGACGCTCTACATCGTCTGGCAGCAGGGCCGGGAAGGATCCGTCGATGTGGGCCGGTTCAACGTCCGCCGCGATTTCGGCGACATGTTCGGCCTTCCAGCCACTAACGTGTTTCTGGTGAAGTGGTCGTATTGGCTGAATCTGTAATTCTGCCGAGATTCGGGATTCGAGCCAAGACGGCCGTATTGGCGCGTAAATGCTGATGGGAAGACGGCTTCCGAAGCGGCCCCTCGAACCGAGCCGACAGCGTCAGGTCGCAAAATGCGCCGCAAGGGCCAAGACACGCTGCGCGAATAGCGGTAACGTCAGGCCAGTGACGAGCCCCGAAAGGCGCTTTTTGCCGGCGAGTGTGAGCGGGGACGCGGAGGAACCGTCTATCCATCCGCCGTCCGCGCCGTCCTTCCGTTTGCACCCACTCGGCGCGATAATAGGCCCGTTATGAGGCTTCCGTCCTTCCGTTCCCAGGAGGCGCCCATGCTCGCCATCAAGACGATCCTTGTACCCACCGATTTCAGTGAGGCGTCAGAATCAGCGCTGAACTACGCCAAGGCGCTTGCCGAGGCTTTCGGGTCGTCTATTCACCTGGTGCACGTGATGGAGGACCTGCTGGCGCATGCATGGGCCGCGGAGGTCTACGTGGCGTCGATGCCGAGTCTGCGCGAGGAGATCGAGAAAGAGGCGACCTCGCGGCTGGGTGCCATGATGACCGACGAGGAGCGGCAACGCCTGCGCGTCACCACTGCGGTCGTCGCGGGCAACCCGTTTCTCGAAATCATCCGCTACGCCCGCGCCAACGACGCCGATCTGATTGTGCTCGGGTCCCACGGCCGTGGCCCGATCGCCCACATGCTGCTCGGCAGCGTCGCCGAGAAGATCGTGCGCAAGGCTCCGTGCCCCGTGCTGACGGTGCGACCCGCGCAGCACGAATTCGTGATGCCGTAAAGGACAGAGCGCAGTTTGTAGACAGTAGTCGGTAGTCAGTAGACGGTAGGATCAGCCCTCAGGGACTGGACGCCTGTGCCCATCGCATTTCTACTGTCTACTGTCTACTGTCTACCGTCTACCGACGACAGATGGCTTTCTACCGCTTCGGGACCTGTGCGGCCACTGGTGCTTTCGGCAGACTGATCAAGTTCGCGAGCAGTTGGTAGGCGCCCTCGACTTCGGCGGGCACCTCACGCCACAGACCCAGGCCAACGTACAGCCATCGGCCCTTGCCCGTTCTGGCTTCGACCAGCGAGCCAAGCTTCACGCCGGGATTGTCGGGGAACGGATCCTCCATTTGCAGAAGGTCCACGTATTTCGGGTCCTTCTCGCCCAGGAAGTACAGGCCGCGCTCCTGCACCCAGCCGCGCCAGGTGTTCTCGTCGACCTTGTTGGGGAAGGTAAACACCGGGTGGTTGGGGACCAGGATCTTCACCGGCGCATTCTCGTCGGTGACACGGTTTGAGCTGACCCTGGCGGGGAAGGGGCCGTACTGCGCCTGATTGAACTCCATCTTGTTGTACTGAATGATCACCGTCCCGCCGCGCTCGGCGAAGTCGAGCAACCGGCGGTTGTAGGCCCGCAGATCCTTTCGGCGTTCGTACGCGCGGACGCCCGTCACGATGACGTCGTACCTGCTCAGATCCCCCCATGCCAGGTCGTCGGGCTCGATGAAGTCCAGCTTGGCCCCGAGCTGTTCCAACGCGGGCGGCACCTGGTCGCCGACTCCCATGATGTAGCCGACGCGAAGATTGGGAGCGACCCTGACGTTCATCACTTTAAGGGCGGTAGCAGCGGGCTTGATCACCTGGCGGCGCTCGATGTGGGGGTAGTCAACCTCCTGATAGCCGCTACTGAAGGTGTCGGTGCCAACGCCTGCCGACGTGACCATGCCTCGAACGCTATAGTCGCCGGGCTTGACGCTTGCCGGCACCGTCACCGCGAATCGCACGGTGAGCGATTCGTCCTCGGCTGAGAAATTGAGCGGGGCCTGCGCCGGAGCGACCTGCCAGCCTTGTGGAACGGCAAGTGCGACGGTGGCCTGCGCCGCCCCCTTCGTGCCATTGGTCACCGAGACGTGAATCTCTCGCACCGCCGGCTTGGCGGCGGCGCCAGACGCCGACGGGACCACCGCGGTGGTCGGCGTCATCTTCACCGAGAACGCCGGCACCACGTTGAGTTCCATCCGCTTTTCGCCGACGAAGATGTCCTTGGCGTAGCGGTACTGGACAGGAATGTCCCTGGTGATGTCCGCACCGCCGAGCTTCAGCCGGAACGTCGCGCGGAACGGTGTCGGCCGGAACGGCACCCCGAACGGCACATCGGGTTCGTAAATGTCGAGCGCGGCCTTCGGGATCGGCCTGTTCCAGTACTCGTCCGTCCAGTACGGCGCCGTCAGTCTCGCCGTCTTCGGAATCCGCGCGTCCGCCGTGCACGAAAAGGACGCATCCTTCTTGACCGGCCCGGGAGTACAGGCCGCACGTCCGTCAAACCCGGCAACAGCCGCGTCGGCCACCTCGATGTCGGATCCACCCCGATTGGCGACCAGCAGCGACACCTTCACCGGCTGCCCGCCAATCACGAGGCCATCGTCGGCGAGTGCCTCGATGCTGATGCCGTACGCCGCGACAGCTGCGTTCTGATAATCCTGCTCCTTGGCCGACAAGCGCGTGTCGATCTCGTAACGAGCGGCTTCACCAAGACCCATTGACCCGAGCTGGGATCGCAGCGCCCGCAGGGCCGAGAGGCCTGCCACGATAGGGGCAGCCGTGGCGCTGTCGTTGCCGCCGTCAAACGCCGCTCGAGCAAGCCTGGCCTGATCAGCGATACCCGCCAGCGCGGTCTTCAGGGCGTCAGGCGGATTCGATCCGGCGAATTGCGCGAGGCCGGGAAGGGTCGTGTCGATCCCGTCGAAGAGCGACGACTCGTCCTTGTCGGCCTGTCCCGGGATCGTCGATTCCACAAGGCTGTAGCGACCCGGACCTGCGCCTCGCCCAGCCGCCTGCCCTGAGCCCGCCGAAGGGCCGCCGCCCGGCAACGGAGACATCTGGCCCATCCCCTGACACTTGTGACTGCTGCGGGCGTCGGCCCCGATTTCGATGTAGGTACGGCCGAGGAGTGCGTCGTAGATGCCGGAGTTGATCGTCGCCGCCCGACCGGCTGGTGCGGCGGGCGGCTGGGCTCCGCGACCGCCGCCTGGCGCCGGCACTCCCGCCTGACCGCTGAAGTACAACTTTCTTGGTTGCCACGGTCGCAGTCCTTCTGCAATCTGCTCTGGAAACTGCGCCGGATCACCTGCCGCCCTGAACGCGTCCCTCGTCAACACCGCCGTCGCTTCGTGCGCCCGATCGCCGCCCCGTCCCTGGATGTTCATTGTCAAGACGACGTCGGGCCGCAACGTACGAATCAGTCGCACGAAATCAGCGACGACATCGCGTCGTCCCCACTTCGCGTAGACCTCGTCCGGGCTGAACGAATAGCCGTAGTCAATCGCCCTCGTAAACCACTGTTCGGCGCCATCGAGTCGGTGTGCCGCCATCAGTTCCGCCGTGCGCAGCACGGCCATGTCCTGAAAGAGTTCAGGCCCGATTTCGTTCTGCCCGCCCGCGCCGCGCGTGGTCGACACGATGATTGACCGCAGGCCAAGCCCCCGCGAGAGCAGTGCGTGAAGCTGGTTGTGTTCGTCATCGGGGTGCGCGGCCGTCTGCATGAACGTGCCTGAGACGCCCAGGCGCCGGATAACCAGTCCCAGCGCCACGTGGCCGCTATCGGAACTGACGACGGAGAGTTGCCGGCTCTGCGCGTGGATACTGGATTCGCGCGCGCTGAAGCCGACGAAGGCAATGGCACCGGTGGCGAGGCCGATGAGCAGAAGTCTCTTCATGGTTGATTTCGACTATAAGAAGTAGAGGCTGCCGCCGTCAACCTTGCGATAATGGGGACCGGTTAGTTTTCCACAGGCGCCAGATTCACACCGACCTGTGGGAAACTAACCCGTCCCCAACCTCAGCGGGAGCCCGCCACCATGACCAACGGCACCGTCCCATCGCGGCCAGACCGGGTCACGCGCAACACGTATCTCGGCGTGTTCGTGGTGGAACTGCTCGTACTGGCCGGGATCTGGCTTGTCCAGCGGTACTTCGGCAGCTGACGATGAGCGCCATCGACTGGGCCGTTGTCATCGTCTACCTCGTCTGGATCGTCTACGACGGCCTCAAGCGGTCGAAAGCCACGAGCGAAGTCGAAGGCTACTTTCTCGCGAATCGGTCGCTGCCATGGTGGGCCGTGGGTCTTTCAGTGATGGCGACGCAGTTATCGGCCATCACGCTTGTCGGCACCACCGGTCGGGGTTACGCCGAAGGCCTCAGCGTCGTGCAGCTGTACTTCGGATTGCCGATCGCGATGGTCATCCTCTCGCTGACCGTGGTGCCGTTCTTCTACCGGGCCCGGGTCTTCACGGCCTACGAATACCTCGAGCGCCGATTCGACTCGAAGACGCGCACACTGGCCAGCCTGTTGTTCCTGCTGTCGCGGGCCCTCTCGTGCGGCGTCATTATCGCCGCGCCGGCCGTCATTCTGTCGATCGTCCTCGGCTGGAACGTCACCCTCACTGTCCTCGGGATCGGCCTCCCGACTGTGCTGTATACGATGATCGGCGGCGTTCAGGCAGTTACGTGGACCGACGTCAAACAGATGGTCGTCATCCTCGCCGGGGTGGCGGCAGCGGTGGTCGTCGTGATCCTGCAACTGCCCGAACACGTGTCGGTCGGTGAGGCGCTGCACGTCGCTGGTGCCACAGGCCGCATGCAGGCAATCGACTTTAGCTTCGATCTCCACAAGACCTACACGTTCTGGTCGGGCCTGATTGGTGGATTGTTCCTGATGCTGTCGTACTTCGGGTGCGACCAGAGCCAGGTCCAGCGGTACCTGACGGCGAAGTCCGTCGATGAAGGGCGCCAGTCGCTGATGATGAGCGCGTACTTCAAGATTCCGCTCCAGCTGCTCATCCCGATGATCGGCGTGTTGATCTTCGTGTTCTATCTGTTCCACCAGCCGCCGGTGCTCTTCAACCATCAGCACGACGCGGCGGTGCGCGCCAGCAGCCGGGCAGCCGAATATGCCGCGCTCGAAACCGAGTTCGCCGGCGCATTCGCGAAACGCCGAACGGCGGTTGAGGATCTGGTCGCGGCGCGCAGAGGCGGCGGCGCGACCACTGTGTCCAGGGCCGAAGAGGCGTTTCGGGGCGCCGAGTCGCGGGCTTCGGCTATCCGCGGGCGCGCTTCGGGGCTCGTGCGGGACGTGACCGGAGACCTGCAGTTCGGCGATGTCAACTACGTGTTCCCGACGTTCGTGACCGACCATATGCCGGTCGGATTGGTGGGGCTGATCATTGCCGCCATCTTCGCCGCCGCCATGTCGAGCATCGCCGCAGAGCTGAATTCACTCTCCACGGCCACGGTCATCGACTTCTACCGCCGCCTGTGGCGCACCGGCGCAACCGACTCGCACTACCTGATGGTGTCGAAACTGGTGACGGGCTTCTGGGGAATCGTGGCGTGTATGGTGGCCATCTTCGCCACCAGCCTCGGTCCACTTATCGATGTGGTGAACAAGTTCGGATCGTTCTTCTACGGTTCGTTGCTCGGCGTCTTCATGCTCGCGATTGGAACGAAGCGGGCGACGAGTCGCGGTGCGTTCTGGGGTCTGCTGGCCGGCATGGTGGCGGTGGCCCTGGTCGCGAAATTCACCACCATCGCCTTTCTCTGGCACAACGTCGTCGGCGCTGTCGTCGTGGTTGTCGTGGGAATGCTGTTGAGCTTCACCGAACCGCCCCCGGAGCGACGAACGTGAGGCTGGGAAGCGGGAGACGGCTTCCGAAGCGGCCCCTCGAACCGAGCCGACAGCGTCAGTTCGCAAAACGTGCCGTGAAGGCCAAGACAGGGAGCGCGAATAGCGCAAACGTGAGGTCGGTGACGAGCCCTGGCAAGGCACGCTTTGCCGGCGAGTGTGAGCGGGGACGCGGAGGAACCGCCTTCCGCTGACCTCGTGACGATCGATCGCGTGGCGATGGCTTCGTCCCTCTCTCTGACTCCGTGCAATGTTCTCTGCTTGTCGACCGCGCATCGTTGTAAAGTAATCGACACACGTGTTTTCCTCCCGACTCTCATGTGATCTCACTCCCAACCGCCTGTCGGCGGCGCTCGCGCGATTGCGCGGGGCACACGTCGAGATCGATGATCTGACCGAGTCCAATCCCACTGTCGTCGGGTTGAACTATCCACAGCGACTGCTCGACGGGCTCGCGACTCCCGCGTCACTCTGTTACCAGCCGCAAGCGTTCGGCCGACCCGCTGCGCGACAGGCCGTCGTGGATGACTATCGCCGTCGCGGATTCTGTGTGACGCGCGATCGCGTGGTATTGACGGCCAGTACCAGCGAAGCCTACTCGCTCCTGTTCAAGTTACTGTGCGACCCCGGGGATGAGGTGCTGGTGCCAGTGCCGAGTTACCCGCTGTTCGAGTACCTGGCCGCACTCGACGCCGTAAAGGCGCAGCCGTACCGCCTGGATTTCCACGGGCGGTGGGCCTACGACGTCGATGCCATCAAGCGCGCCACCACGCCGCGCACCAGGGCTGTCGTCATCGTCAGCCCCAATAACCCGACTGGGTCGTACCTGTCGAGCTATGACCTGGGACCGCTTGCCGCACACTGCCGAGCGCACGACATCGCCATCATCGGAGATGAAGTGTTCGCGGAATACGTGCTCGACGTGGAGTTGCCGCGGGTCTCGTCGGTGCTCGCCCAGCGGGAGGCGCTGACATTTGGTCTCGGTGGACTGTCGAAATCGCTCGGCCTGCCGCAATTGAAGCTCGGCTGGATCGTCGTCAACGGCCCGGATTCGGCGGTGAAGGCCGCGCTCGAGCGCCTCGAACTCATCTGCGACACCTACTTGTCGGTCTCGACACCGGTCCAGGAAGCGCTGCCGACGCTGCTGGTCGAAGGGGCCACGATTCGATCACAAATCCGGGAGCGGGTCACGCGCAACTACCGAAGCGTCGTGTCGCTGGCGGCCGCCGCCCCCGCCGTGGGCGTGCTGGCGTCAGAAGGCGGCTGGTACGCCGTCATGCAGGTGCCGGCGATGCAGTCCGAGGAATCGCTGGTGCTCCGCATCCTCGAACGCGATCACGTGCTGGTCCATCCTGGGTACTTCTTCGACTTTCCCCGCGAGGCGTTTCTCATCGTCAGCCTGCTGCCGCCGCCCGACGTGTTCGATCGCGCCATCGCGAAAGTGCTCGCCCGGGTGGAGGAAAGCGAGTGACCGACGGCGGAACCGTGATGGGACGCCACGCAGGGCTGCTTGTTCCGCTCTTCTCGTGCCCGTCTACGCGCAGTTGGGGGATCGGAGAATTCTCCGATCTGCCTGTCGTCGCCACCTGGATGCGTGACGCCGGTCTGGGAATGCTGCAGTTGCTCCCGCTCAATGAGATGGCTCCCGGCCAGCGGTCGCCGTATTCGGCGACCAGCGCCATGGCCCTCGATCCCATCTTCATTTCCGTTCCGGCTGTCCCCGACTTCCAGGCGGCCGGCGGCGAATCAGTACTGGATGACGTGTCACGGAGGGTCCTTGCCAGCGCCAGAACTGCGACGAAGGTCGACTATCGACGCGTGAGGGTGATCAAGATCATCGCGCTGAGGGCCGCGTTCGAGCGGTTCTTTGCGAGTGAGTGGACGCGCGATTCGGCCAGGGCCGCCGACCTCAGGCGCTTTATCGAGGAGCAGGGCTGGTGGCTGGAGGACTACGCGCTTTTCCGCGCCTTGCTGCACGAGGCAGGCGGACGGGAGTGGCAGAGCTGGCCGGAAGGCGTCCGCGACCGTCGTCCGGAATCGCTCGCAGGCGCACGACAACAACACCATCAGGAAATACTGTTTCGCCAGTACCTCCAATGGATAGCTCACGGTCAGTGGAAGGACGCCCGCTCGGCCGCCCACGGCATACGCGTGTTCGGCGATCTTCCGTTCGGCGTGGCCGCCGATAGCGCGGACGTCTGGGCCAACCAGGATCTGTTCTCGTTCGACGCGACCATTGGTGCGCCGCCAGACGCGTTCAGCGACGATGGCCAGAACTGGCGATTGCCGATGTATCGATGGGCCGTAATAGCCGCGCGGGAGTACGAGTGGTTCACGGGTCGCGCCCGCCGTATTGCGGAGCTGTTCGACGGGTACCGCATCGATCATGTCGTGGGATTGTTCCGCACGTGGGTGTTTCCAATCGACGGACGGCCGGCTGGATTCGTTCCGGCCGATCCTGGTGATCAACTCAACCAGGGTCAGGCGGTCTTGCGGGCGTTGATAATCGCGGGCGCCGAGATTGTGGCCGAGGACCTCGGCACAATCCCGGACTTCGTGCGTGCGACGCTTCGCTCGCTGAACATCCCCGGCTACCGTGTGCTGCGGTGGGAGCGGGAGTGGGACACGCCCGGGATGCCGTTCCGGAATCCGAGTGACTACCCGGCACGCTCGTTGGCGACGTCGGGCACGCACGACACCGAGACGCTGGCGGCGTGGTGGAATCTGGCCGCAGCGGCCGAGCGGACCGCGGCACTGGTGGCGATCGGAGCGACTCCGGCGGAGTCAGACTCGGCGTCCGGATCGGCGGCACGCGGTTCCGTGCATGCCGCCAGAGGCGCGACACCGGCAGGCCCGTCTGGCCCCTTTGGGCCCGCCGTGCGCGAGCTCTTGAGTGACCCCAGCGCCGCCGTTGGCCCTGTCGTGCGCGACCTCTTGTTGGAGGCCCTCTACGCATCGGGCTCGGACTTGCTCGTGCTCCCCATCCAGGACGTGTTCGGCTGGACCGATCGCATCAACGTGCCCGGGGTTATAGACGACCTCAACTGGACGTGGAAGCTGCCGTGGGCCGTCGACCATCTTGCCGCGCAACCCGCCGCAGTGGAGCGGGCGACGACGCTGCGAGCCTGGGGCGCCAGCTACGGTAGGCTTGGGAACTAGTCAGTCAGTAGACGGTAGACAGTAGACAGTAGGAATTCGTAGGGGCACGGCATGCCGTGCCCGCTCAGGAGCAAGAAGCAAAACGCCTTCGCCATAGGCGGCCGTGCCCGATCGTGTGACCCTTGAGCCCTGTGCTACGATCGCCTCGTAACCCAAACCGTCTTCAACCGCCCCGCGTCCAATACCGATAGTAGAAGGAGTCTCAACGATGAAACGCCTGTTCTCCGTTCTCGTGCTTGCGATGCTGATTGCGCTGCCGCTTGCCGCGCAGGCGCAACCGCCCGCGCCGCCCGCCGCTATGCCGCCTACGACAATGGCCGCGGCCCAGGCCGCCCCCGTCGGGCCGACCGAGCCGTTGAGCCGGGTCATCTTCAATGGCTACAACGGCATTAAACGGAATCTGACCGAATCGGCCGCGAAGGTGCCTGAGGCCGACTACTCGTTCGCGCCGACCAAGGAAGTGCGGAACTTCGCCCAGATTTTCGATCATGTGGCAAACACGCAGTTCAGTCTCTGTTCGGCCGCCAAGGGCGAGGCGAATCCAAACAAAGAAGACTTCGAAAAGACGGCGACCACCAAGGCAGCCGTCGTCAAGGCGCTCGCCGACTCGTTTGCCTATTGCGATACGGTCTACCTGACGCTGACCGACGCGAAGGCGGTGGAGTTGATCAAGATGGGGCAGAACGAGAGCCCCCGCGTGGGGCGCCTGATCACGAATGTGGCACACGACAACGAGCACTACGGCAACCTCGTCACCATGATGCGCCTCAAGGGGATGGTGCCGCCCTCGACCGAGCGCGCGCAGATGCCCCGGAAGTAGCGCGGCCCACGGAAATGAGGTCGGACCTCTTTTTACGAAAGACGAAAAACCAGGTCCGACCTCATTTACGACCTCACTTAACCAGGTCCGACCCCGTTCGCAGCCGTCCGATCACAGCGCCGGAAAGCAGGATCTTGAAGGTACCGAGATTCCCCGCCGTTGCGCTCGTCTCCCTCGCGCTCACGCTGGCCGCTTCGGCCGGCTGCGCGAAGGAAACTGGTCCGCCCAGCCGTCCGGCGGCCGTGGCCGACGTCAGGCTCGTGCCTGATACCGAAGAAATCACCGACACCATCCCGCAGAAAACGACGCTCGCGAAGCTGTTCCGGACATACCTGCCGGCCGATCGCGCCGAGGCTGCGGTGCAATTGGTCTCGCAGCAATTCGATCCGCGAAAACTCCGGGCGAAGCAGCGGTTCACGCTGACGCGGACGCTGGACGGCTGGTTGCGGGGGTTCGACTACGAGATCGACCTGGATCGCCGACTGCGCGTGGCGCCAGCCACGCCGCTGGCCCCGCGAGAACTCGTGGCCGACGTTGTCGAGTACAAGCGCCAGGAGAAGACCGCCGGCGTTTCCGGCCGCGTCGACAAAGCGACGCCGTCGTTGTTCGAGGCGATGCAGGCAGCAGGCGAGACCGACGATCTCTCACTTGAGCTGGCGGCCATCTTCTCTGGCGAAGTCGATTTCCACAGTGGCATCCAGCCTGGCGACAGTTTTCGGGTGGCGGTTCACAAAGTCACCCGTGAGACTGGGACCGTATCGTACGGATCGGTCTTCGCGGCGGAGTTCGTCAACGAAGGGCGCCGCCTGAAGGCCTTCCGCTTTGTGCAGCCCGACGGCACCGTGGGCTACTACGACGAAAACGGCCGATCGCTCAAGCGCTTCATGTTGTGGTCGCCGCTCAAGTTCGAGCCGAGGGTCACCTCAGGATTCTCGTACAACCGGATGCATCCCGTGCTCAACGTCGCCCGTGCGCACCTCGGCGTGGACTTCGCGGCTCCCATCGGCGCGTCGGTCCTGTCTGTCGCGAATGGCGTCGTCACACAGGCGGGGTTCTCCGGCGGCGCCGGACGTCTCGTCACGGTTCGTCACAGTGGCGGCTACGAGACGATGTACATGCACCTGTCGTCGATTGCGGTTAGAGCGGGCCAGCGCGTGAGCCAGGGGGACCTCGTCGGACGCGTCGGTTCGTCGGGATTGTCGACGGGGCCGCATCTCGACTACCGGATTCGGAAGAACGGCGTCTATGTGAATCCGCTTGTTGAACGCCGCCGCATGCCGCCGGGCGAGCCCATCGCGGCTTCACTTCTGGCAGCGTTCCAGACCGAACGCGACCGACTGGCGGCCCTGTTGCCGGCCGAACAGAACGCGCCGACCGGGCTTGCCCCCACCTCGACGCCGCGAGCTCACGCCAAGTCCGGCGCCGCCGCGAAGGTCACTCCACCCGCCTCCGCGCGCTAGCCGGGTCTTTCCTGGGGGCGCCTGTCCGGTTCGGCGGCACTGTCGTGGACGAGTCCGGCAGGCGTACATCCGGGCACGAACTCGCGCGCCAGGGTCACGAACGGGCCGCGAATGACGACGTCGGTTTTGGCGAGGTGCCCCTCGAAGTGCCGTCGTAGGCCCGCGTCAAGAAATCGACAGGAGGTGCGCAAAAAGCGTCGGTACTGGCCGACCAGCTCGCGCACCGCGAGTGGGATGTTTGCCGACACAACCGTTCTCCATGGTCTTCAAGGCAATGGCCTCAGCTCTGCCGAGCCGAGAGATAAATGACTCAGATGAGCCATTTCCGAAGGTCAGCACATACAAAACGACTCTCCGTTCATTCTCTGCATTTCTGTCAGTTCATTTGTCGACGAGGCCGCGCGGCTATTGCGGCTGTCTTAAAGCGTGGATTCCGAGAGACGCAGCGCAAGTTCGTCGAGCTTCAGCTCGCCGAGAACTGGCCTTCGGAGACCAACGAACTGGCTCTTGTCAAAGTGGTCGGATTCAGTGGTTTCCAGCCTGTGGATGAACAGCTGGCAGACGGCCATTCCCGGGCTGATCACGATTGGGATCTCGCCAACATTCGTCAGTTCCAGCGTCAGACACCCGCGGAACCCCGGATGAACCCCAGTCGCGGTCGCGATGATCAGGCCGCAGCGCCCGAGACCCGACTTGCCAACGACGTATGCGGCAAGGCGTCCAGGCATCCGGAGCCACTCCAGTGTGACGCCGAGAACGAACGCCCGCGGATGCAACACATACTTCTTGCCAAACGGCACGTACTGCAGCTTCGTCAGCTGTCTCGCAGACGCAGACACCTGAGGCGGAGCGATCTTCAGCGCCTCCATCCGGGCCTGCTTGAGCGTCACAAACCAGGTCCCGAGCCTCAGGTCGATGGAAGCCGCCCCGCTCTTCTCGAGTTCCGGCAAGTCCGGCGTCGGCGTGATGACCAACGGATCCGCGCTTGTCGTATCCCTTAGCAGCTCCGAGATTCTGTCGGTCTTGAGGATCATCGCCTCCCCACAACCTGCTCGAACTCAAACACCTCGAGGTTCTTGAGGACCAACTCCTTGAGGACTTGCTCTCTGCGTTCGGACATCGTCGGAACGTCCGCCCACAACGTCGGATCTTCGCTCACCAACCACGCCGCGTTGACGATATCAGCGATGGAAGCACAGGTCTCAGCGGGAACCCCCAAGTGGAAGCGTTTCTGAATTCGCGCGACCTCCGCGCGTGTTCCCATTGCCAACCCGGCAGAGGTTGCCGTCAGAGCCGCCTCTTCGATCAACAAATCGGACACCGCAGACAGCGACTCATCGGCCACTTGTGCTTTGAACTCGTCATACGCCGTAAAACCCGAGAGGGCCTCAGCGTCAAATAGCGTCTTGTAGTCGTCAGGACAGGACAAGCGCCATTCTCCCGCAGCGGTCAGAAGGTACCCGACGCGATCGGTCAAGGAGGGATACCAGGGCGTTCTCCCGCCAGAACCCGGTGCGAGGAGATATGCAAAGGCGTGAAGATAGGCTTCACCAAACAGCCGCAAGCCGAGAAGATCGCAAAAGGTCTCCTCCACCTGACGAAGCGCCGATTGGAGGATGTCTTGTAGTTCCGACAGTGCAAACAAGTTGGTGACGATCTCGTCCGACGCGGAAAGAGGCAGCCGAGCATGGTCTTTGAATTCATCAAACCTGGTGGTTAGCGCTTGAAGAATGGCCGCGGTCATTTCGCCCTTTATCTTCGCGGCGAGGTTCTTCGCTTCCCACACCGTGTGCCCGAGTTCGTGGCCAGCCAGTGGGAGAAGCAGTGGATTCGCGGATTCTGGGGCAGGTATCCCAATCAAGACGAAACCCGGCAAGTCTGGAATCGACTGGTACGTGAACGGGGAATACTCCCACTCTGACGACAGCAGTAGGCGTGTCGTACGCTCGGCCAGGGGCTGGCCTGGTTCCAGCACTTGTGTAGCCAGACGCAGGAACGGGCGAAACAACTCGAATGCGTTGCGGACATTCGTGGATCGGAGAATGAACCCAAGCAGCGGTAGGTACAAGAACAACGACCTCAACGCGAGGGAACATTCCTGGTGGATAACCGCAGGGTCATTGCCGGCGTTCAGGGCCTCGAGCCTGGCGAGCTTGCGTTCGAACAGAGCCTGCAGGATCTGCAGTGCGTCGCTGGAATCTTTGTAGGGGAACTCCGCGTCAAGAAGGCCGACCACCTCTGCTAGGAACGCGCGGACGCGTTGCTTCGCGTACTGGAGGATCATGACGTGGCGCAGCTCCGGGGTTCCTACAGCAGTCGGCGATACGGGTGCGATGGCCTGTCGTGCGCGCACCGCTGGCCTGTGGCGGCTTGTCGCGACAGCTCCAAACAGAACGCCTTGAGCTCACGAACGTCTCCTTCCACCTTGTTCCGTTCCGTGGCAGGTCCAGCGAGATCAGAAAGACGCTGCGCGAAGGCTTGAACGCGTGGCAGAAGCTCGCTAAGACGTGTCGGCGCCGCGGCGCCGGCGAAACGCGCCGCCGCGCGATTGACCGCCAGCGTACTTCCGATGTCAAGATGCTGGATCTGCAATGGGTGCTCGGCGGGCGGCGCTACCGCTCGGATCATCTCGGCCAAGCGTGCGACTGCGGTCAATTCTAGCGCCCGCTCGAGCAACAGATTGTCCAACTCAATTGCCGCTTGGGACGCCACTGACGGAAGATCACTGTCGAGGTCGATGACATCGCTCAAGGAAGTAGAGGAAGTACTCATTGGCTGTGTCCTCACAGACGACATCCGAAACGAGAGCCAGTCCGCTCGGTCTGCCTCGCCGATACGTGAATCGCCGATCCGAATCTATTGAGGGGCCGAACCGCGCTCAGGCCGCATGTGTTCCATGTGCGGGCGCGACCACAAGTTGGATTGTCCCGGCCCACCGGAGAGGCGGGAATGGGTACAGGGCAGCAGCGAATGCCTGATACCGCTGGGCTCACCGTTTCCCCTCGTGAGATGCGGACTGATCTCGCGAAGTTCTGCTCTTTCAGCAAGATACCACGAAATGCGGACGGGCAACCGTACCATCGACACGGCTGGCTGTCAACCGGACGTCTCTTGCCGTATACCCCGGTATTTCCCGTGCTCGGCTTTCCCCTCCCCCAACCGCTCGCGCAAGTAGGTGACGAACGCGGGGCGCGCTGAGTTCGCCAAGTGGTAGGAGGGAGGTCTGTCGATGGGGGCTGCGAGAGACCGCGTGAAACACCTCGCTGTCGATCGATCTTAAGCGTCAGGCCATCGGAGTTTTATACGTCGACGCTGCGGGATTGATGAAGCACAAGTCCGTAACATCCTCTGGTAGAAGCACTTGGTATGCGTCAGGCAATGGCATGGGCCTTTTGGGATTCAACCATGCGGTCGAACAAAACGGCTGTTTCGTGATCGAGATCGCTCGTGATGCCCTGACGGGGCGGTGTAAACGACATCGTTGCGCCGGTATCGGGCATGAGCTCGGACGGGGGGCGAACAGCGTGGATGGGGTGCGTTCACAGCGAAACCCACTGCACGGACTGGCCGGACCAATCGAGAAACCTCTCGAGATCCGCGGTCGCCATGACAATGGTCGCGGTATTGACGTTGGGGTGGAAACCGACGCGAGCATGTTCACGAAGCCCCGCATCGACGACGACGCGGACCTGCTTCGCCGTGTCGTTGATCAACCCCAGCGGTGAGACGGAACCCGGCGTGAGACCGAGGTACCTCATCAGCCGGTCCTCTGAACCAAAGCTCAACCGGTCGTCGCCGACCATCTCGGCTACGCGCTGCAGGTTGACGGCGCGATTGTGCTCCGCGACAACGAGATAATGACGGTTGCCCTTCTTGTTTCGCAGAAACAAGTTCTTGCAGTGTGCCGCGTCGATGTCTCGCCAGTGCAGCAGGGCCTCGTCGACCGTGAAAACCGGCGGATGATCGTACCGCGTGTACGCGATGCCGAGCCGATCCAGAACGGCTAGTGCAATGGCTACCGGATCCTGATCGGCCGTGTGCATGGTGGTCCCACGATAGTAGCCAACGTGCGACGAGAGGGCAAACTGCGGCTGGCTCGGACGGATGCCGGGCTGGAGCCCGGAGATCCCAGGCGTGTCCCGCCGTCAGGACCTCAATCCGGGCAGGGTCCACACCCGCGCGAACGCGGACAGCGTGGCCACCGCCTGCTTATTCGGCAGTCGGTGTATTGTGGTGCTGGTGCGGCTTCGGAGACGCCTCTGGGGAGTCTCGAGTCCGTCGCCGCTCGGGGTCGATTCATATGTTGAGAAGATCGATGTTTGCGCTCGCCCTCATCCTCGTGTCGGCCAGCATCGTCGGGCCGCACGCCCAGGCTCCAGAGGCTCGCCTGCTGCGGTTCCCGGCCGTCCATGGCGACCAGGTCGTCTTCACGTACGCGGGCGACCTTTACACCGTCCCCATCGCCGGAGGGGTGGCCCGCCGCCTGACGAGCGATGTGGGCTTCGAGATGTTTGCGCGGTTTTCGCCGGACGGAAAGTGGCTGGCCTTCACTGGCCAGTACGACGGCAACACCGAGGTCTACTTGATGCCAGCGATCGGCGGCGTGCCAAAGCGCCTCACATGGACGGCCACGCTTGGTCGAGACGATGTGTCTGATCGGATGGGGCCGAACAACCTCGTCATCGGCTGGAAAGACAATGGGCACATCCTGTTCCGTTCGCGCCGGACTGAGTGGAACGACTTCCTCGGCAAACTCTATCTCGCCAGTGTGGACGGCGGTCCGATCGAGGAACTGCCATTGCCCCGCGGCGGTTTCGGTTCGTATTCGGCCGACGGCTCTCAACTGGTCTACAACCGCGTGTTTCGGGAGTTCCGCACGTGGAAGCGCTACCGCGGCGGGATGGCTGATGATGTGTGGCTCTACGATTTCAAGTCGAAGGCCACCACAAACCTGACCAACAATCCGGCGCTCGACGTCATCCCGATGTGGAAGGGCAACAAGGTCTACTTCGCATCAGACCGGGATCAGCCGTACCGGATGAATCTCTACAGCTACGATCTCGGCAGCAAACAGACCAGGAAGCTCACCGACTTCGCCGAGTACGACATCAAGTTCCCGTCGCTGGGCGACAACGCCATCGTCTTCGAAAACGGCGGGTTCATCTACCGCTTCGACCTTGCATCTGAAAAAGTCGCGAAGGTGCCAGTCACGATCGCCGAAGACTTCGACAGCGGGCGAGCCGCCGTGGTTGATGTCAGCCGGAGCATCCAGACCTACGAGATTGCGCCAGACGGCAACCGCGCGCTCTTCGGCGCCAGAGGAGACGTGTTTACTGTCCCGGCGAAGAACGGTCCGACCCGGAATATCACTCGCACACCAGGTGTGCACGAGCGCAATCCGAAGTGGTCGCCCGACGGCAAGTGGATTGCCTACATCTCGGATGCCACTGGCGAGGATGAGCTTTGGATCGCGCCGCAGGATGGCCAGGGCGCCGCCACGCAGGTCACCAAGAACGGCGACAACTACAAGTACCAGGCTCTGTGGTCGCCCGACAGTAAGAAGTTGCTGTGGTCCGATCGGAAGCAGCGCCTGCTGTTTGTGGATATCGACACGAAGGCCGTCACGACGATCGTTGAGTCGCCGGCTGGTGAGATCACCGATTTCTCGTGGTCGCCCGACAGCAAGTGGATTGCTTACGCGAAGCCCGAAGACGAGGGGATGGGACGGATCTTCGTCTACTCGACCGAGTCGAAGCAGACCACACAGGCGACCGACGGCTGGTTCGCGGTCGGCAACCCCACGTTCAGCAGCGACGGCAAGTTGCTCTTCTTCGTCTCGGCGCGATCGTTCAATCCCTCTTACAGTCAGACCGAGTTCGAGCACATCTACAGTGACATGTCGAGAATCTACTTTGTCACGCTGGCGAAGGATGCCAAGAGCCCGCTGGCGCCACGCAGCGACGAGGTGAAGCTCAAGGAAGACGCGACGGCACTTGCTCCTTCTCAGCCGAAGCCCGCAGCCAAGATCGAACAGAAGCCTGAGGCCACGCCTGAGCCCAAGAAAGAAGAGCCAAAGAAGGAAGAGCCCAAGAAAGACGAACCGAAGAAAGACGCCGCGCCCGCCGTGAAAGTGGACGTCGACGGCCTCATCTCGCGAATCGCCGTGCTGCCCACGCCGCCGGCCAATTACCGGGCGCTGACATCGGTCGGCAACCGCCTCTACTACGGCCGTGCGAGCACCCGCGAGGCGGCCGCGCTCTACGTGTTCGACTTCGACAAGCAGACCGAGACCCAGGTGATGACCGGCGGCGGCTACGAGATATCAAACGACGGCAAGAAGATGCTCGTCGCGACGGGCGGGCGCTACGCGATCCTCGACACGCCAACCGCTCGCACCGAGGTGCGCGACTTCCTGGACCTGGGCGACATGAAGGTCACCGTCGATCGTCATGCCGAATGGAAGCAGATGTTCAACGAGTCGTGGCGGCAGATGCGCGACTTCTTCTTCGCGCCCAACATGCATGGTGTGGACTGGCCGGCCATGCGCGCCAAGTACGCGCCGCTCGTCGAGCACGTCAACCACCGGGCCGACTTGACCTACATCATCGGTGAACTCATCGGCGAGTTGAACGCCGGACACACCTATGTTGGAGGCGGTGATCTACCGCAGGTGCCGCGCGTTCAAATGGGGCTGCTCGGGGCGCAGATCGAACGGGACGCCGTGTCGAAATTCTTCAAGATCACCAGGATCCTGAAGGGACAGAACTGGGACCCCGCGCTTCGTTCGCCGCTCACCGAGATTGGCGTCAACATCAAGGAGGGTGACTTCATCGTTTCGATCGATGGACGATCCACGGCCGGATTATCCGACATCTGGGAAGCGCTCGTCGGGAGAGCGGGCAAACAGGTCACCCTGAAGGTCAACGGAACGGCTTCCGCGCAGGGCGCGCGAGACGCCGTCGTGGTCCCCGTCGAGGACGAGCGGGGCCTCTACTATTACAACTGGGTGCGGGACAACATCGCCACAGTGACCAAGGCGACCAACGGGCGGGTCGGCTACATCCACGTGCCGGACATGGGCGTGCCCGGGCTGAACGAATTCGCGAAGTACTTCTACCCCCAGACCAACAAGGAAGCGCTCATCGTCGACGTGCGCAGCAACGGGGGCGGCAACGTGTCGCCGATGATCATCGAGCGGCTGCGGCGCGAGCTGGTGCTGGTGGACATCTCACGCAACGGGACGCCCCAGACCAACCCCGGCGCCATGATTGTGGGACCGAAGGTACTGCTGGCTGACGAGTTCTCGGCGTCTGACGGCGACCTGGTGACGTGGCGCTTCAAGGCGCACAAGATCGGACCGGTCATTGGCAAGCGGACATGGGGAGGCGTCGTCGGCATCAGAGGGACGCTCCCGTTCCTGGACGGCGGCGTGCTCAACAAGCCTGAGTTCTCCCGGTACGACGTGGCGGGCAAGTCGTGGGTGATCGAGGGAGTGGGCGTCGAGCCCGACATCTTCGTCGACAACGATCCCGCGAAGCAATACGCAGGCGAAGATCAGCAGCTCGAAAAGGGGATCGCGGTCATCCTCGACCTGCTGAAGAAGCAGCCTGGCACGCTGGCGCCTCCGCCGCCTTACCCGATCAAGCGGGAGGGGAGTGCTCCCGTGAAGAAATAGGGATTAGGGATTGGGGATTGGCTAACCCCTAACCCCTGGTCTTGACACCCGCCACCGCTTCTTGCTTCACTAGTGAGGTCCGGGTGCCATTCGCGGGGTGCCCGTCGACGCGTGGGGTTTCGGTTCGACGAGCGGACGGTTGCGGACCGCTCACCATCGGCTGAAACCAGAGTTCAGGCCCCTCCTTCTCCTTCGTCAGGCGGCATCGCGCCCATGTGGGGACGCGTTGCTGCAGAACGCGAGTTCACATGTCTCTGATTCGTCCCTTCCGTGCCCTGAGGCCCGAGCCCTCGCT
>Ga0334722_10000674_pt1 | contig 48417 bp, 45 predicted proteins | sample C3_bottom_MG_FD_207210 | JGI IMG/M metagenome (GOLD analysis project Ga0334722, IMG submission 207210) | Sediment microbial communities from Yellowstone Lake, YNP, Wyoming, USA - C3_bottom | ecosystem: Environmental > Aquatic > Freshwater > Lake > Sediment | place: USA: Wyoming | collected...
CACCTATGCCAGTGACCTGGCCTGCATCAACTTCGACCGCTCCGGCACGACACGCATCGGCAAATACATCCTCAACCACAGCTTCATCATTCCCGGTCTGATCGGTGTCGGCACCGGCTGTGCCGTGGGGTATCTGCTGGTAAAACTGCTGTACTAGCAGGGTGCCTCAAAAGCTGGTGGCCCGCTCGCCGTCAGCCGGAAACACCATATTGTCCACGCCCCCTGCATCGGGACATTCCGCAGCAGGGGGCTTGCTTTTTGGCAATTTAATGTCAACGTGTAATAGCTAGCCTTGATTAAATGTAAACGTTGACATTCTGCTGCCTCGCGGTATCTTTTTCACCGCCTGATTTCGCGACGCGTGTCGAAGCGATATCACAGTACGATTTTTCGGAGATCTCATGAAATCAACAGCCAGCAAGCTCAGTTTTTCCGCCCAAATACTCATCATGCTCCTGACGTTCAGCATCGGCCTGGCCGCCGTCACCGGGGCAATCGCCCTCTATCGCTACCATGTCAGTTACACCAATTTTTTAAAATCCTACCGTACTTCGCTCTTCAGCGATTTTGACTCCCAGGCCAAGAGCGAGGTGGAGACAGCGGTCAGTATGTTGCAGAAGCTCTATGACCGCAGCCAGAAAGGGGAGATGACCCTGGACGAGGCCAAATCCCAGGGGGCGGAGCTGCTCAGGGCGCTGCGCTACGGCAAGGACGGCTACTTCTGGGCCGACACGACCGAGGGGGTCAACGTGGTCCTGCTCGGTGGTGCTGCCGAAGGGAAAAGCCGCATCAACAAGCAGGATGCCAAGGGGAAATACAATATCCAGGAGATCATCAAGGCCGGCATGCAGCCGGGCGGCGGGTTCAGCGACTACTACACCACCAAGAAAGACAGCACCGTGCCCTTGCCGAAACGCAGCTATTCCCTGCTGTTCAAGCCATTCGGCTGGGTTGTCGGCACCGGCAACTACGTGGACGACCTTGAAGCGCTGGTGGCAAAGACCGCCGCAGAAAATCGCACGCATCTGATGTCCGGCATCACGATGATCGTAGCCGTGGTGATCGGCCTGGCGCTCGTCATTTCGTGCCTGTCGGTCGTTCTGACCCGCCGCCTGCTCCGCTCCCTGGGCACCGAACCGGATCACCTGGCCGAGATATCGGAACGGGTGGCCGAGGGGGACCTGACCCTGCACCTGGAAACGGGCCGGTCCGGGGTTTACGAATCCATGCGCCGGATGGTGGAAAACCTCAGGGGCATCCTGGAGCGGGTCAACCAGAACGCCCATGCCGTTGCGTCGTCGGCAGTGGAACTCCAGGGCACCGCCGGGCAGACCGCCGACAGCTCGCAGCGGGTGGTGGGCCAGGCATCGGCGGTGGCCACCGCGAGCGAGGAGATGTCCGCCACCAGCACCGATATCGCCAACAACTGCCACATGGCGGCGGAAAGCTCGAACCGGGCCAGTTCCGCAGCCCAGAACGGCGCCCGGATCGTGGACGGGACCATCACCGGCATGGGGCGCATCGCCGACAAGGTCAGGGGAACGGCCCTTGTGGTGGACCAGCTGGGCACCCGTTCCGACCAGATCGGCGAAATCGTTGCCACCATCGAGGATATCGCGGACCAGACCAATCTGCTGGCGCTGAATGCCGCCATCGAAGCGGCCCGCGCCGGTGAACAGGGGAGAGGTTTTGCGGTCGTGGCCGACGAAGTGCGGGCCCTGGCTGAACGTACCACCCGCGCCACCCGTGAGATCGGCGAGATGATCAAGGCGATCCAGGCTGAAACCAGGCGGGCCGTTTCCGCCATGGAGGAAGGGGTCAGCGAGGTGGAGCGCGGGACAACCGAGGCGGCCCGTTCGGGCCAGGCCCTCCAGGAGATCCTCGGCCAGATCAACATGGTCACCGAGCAGATCAGCCAGATCGCAACGGCAGCGGAAGAGCAGACCGCCACGACCCGGGAGATCAGCAGCAACATCCAGGCGATCTCGGAGACCGTTCACCTGAGCGCCACCAGCTCCCAGGAGGTCAACCGGGCATCGTCACAGTTGTCACGGCTGTCGGCGGAATTGCAGGATCTGGTCTCCAACTTCAAATTATAGGCTGTTTGTGTGCGTACTGTTCAGGGATCGTTGACAACTCTTCTTCAGGATCATCTCATGCCTGCTTCCGGCCATACCTCGCGCCTGCCCTGTTCGCTCCCGGCCAGGGCCGGGCTGCTTTTCATGCTGTGGCTGCTGATGCTTGCCGGACCAGCGACGGCCATGGCGGCACAGACGTCCAAAAGCGCACCCCAATTGATCGTCATCGGCGGTGACCGGGATTATCCCCCGTACGAATTCATGGACAAGGAGGGCCAGCCGGCCGGCTACAACGTGGAGTTGACCCGTGCCATCGCCAATGTGATGGGGATGCGGGTCGAGTTCCGCCTGGGTGGCTGGGCCGAAATGCGCAACGCCCTGGCAAACGGCACGATCGATGCGCTGCAGGGGATGTCCTGGTCGGAGGAGCGGGCCCGGGAGGTGGACTTCTCCCTCCCCCATGCCGTGGTCAACCATGCGGTATTTGCCCGCAAGGACTCCCCCACGGCCACCTCCCTGGATGACCTGGCCGGACGGGTGGTGGCCGTGCATCGGGCCGGCATCATGCACGAATATCTGCTCAAAAGCGGTTCCAGGGCCCGGCTGGTGCTGACTGACACCCCGGCGGATGCCCTGCGCCAGGTTGCTGCCGGCAAGACCGATTTCGCCGTGGTGGCCATCGTGCCGGGCATGTACCTGATCCGGGAACTGAAGCTCTCCAACCTGGTGCCGGTGGTGCGCAACGTGGCCACCCAGCGCTACTGTTACGCCGTGAACAAGGGGGATGCGGATCTTCTCTCCCGACTGAACGAAGGGCTGGCGATCCTCAAGCAGACCGGGGAGTACGACCGGATCTACAACAAATGGCTGGGGGTGCTGGAACCGCAGCAGGTGGATCTGCGCACCATCGCCAAACATGCGGCCGTGGTGGTTGTGCCTCTGCTGTTGCTGTTGGGCGGCTTTGCCCTCTGGTCCCGCACCCTGCACCGCCAGGTGGCGTTGCGCACCGCCGACCTGACCCGGGAGATCGCCGAGCGCCGCCATGCGGAAGAGGAGCTGCGCCTCAACCAGCAACAGCTGGTGCAGGCCGACAAGATGGCCGCCCTGGGCATCCTCGTCTCCGGGGTGGCCCACGAGATCAACAACCCGACCGGCCTGATCCTGCTGGAGGTGCCGACGGTGAAGCGCTTCTTCGGGGATGCCGCCACAATACTGGAGCAGTACTACCGCGACAACGGCGACTTCGCCTGCGGCGGGCTCCCCTACTCCCGCATGCGCGAGGAGATTCCGCGCAGTCTGGACAAGCTGCAGGACGCGGGCAAACGGATCAAGCGCATCGTGGACGATCTGAAGGATTTCGCCCGCCAGGAGGACAGCAGCAGCACCGAACTCGTGGACCTGAACCATGTGGTCCAGGCTGCGGTGCGGCTGGTGGAGCCGACCATCCGCAAGGCGACCACCCGCTTCAGCGCCACCTACGGCGAACAGCTCCCCCGCTTCCGGGGCAATAGCCAGCGCATCGAACAGGTGCTGGTCAATCTGATCCTGAATGCCTGCCAGGCGCTGCCCGATCCGGAGCGGGCCATCGAGCTCGCGACCGTATGCGACACGCAGCGGACCACGGTGACCTTCCGCCTGCGGGACGAGGGGACCGGCATTGCGCCGGAGCACATGGCGCGCCTGACCGACCCGTTCTTCACCACCAAACGGGACAGCGGCGGCACCGGCCTGGGATTGTCGGTCTCGGCCGGCATCGTCAAGAAACATGGCGGTGAAATGAGCTTTGCTTCGACTCCCGGCAGCGGGACGATCGTGATCCTTACGCTGCCCGCCAGCAAAGAGGAGAAGTCCCATGAGTGACACCCCCTATCCCGATTTCGGTATCCTGCTGGTGGACGACGAGCCGGACTGGCTCAGCTCCCTCTCCCTGACCCTGGAGAGCTGTGCCGGGATCAGCAACATCGCCACCTGCTGCGACAGCCGCCAGGTGTTGGCCCTCCTCGATCAGGGGGGTCTCGGGCTGGTGCTGCTGGACCTGACCATGCCCCATCTCTCCGGAGAGGAGTTGCTGGAGCAGATTGCCGAGCGCCACCCGGAGATCGTGACCATCGTGGTGAGCGGCCTGAACCAGATCGAAACCGCCGTGCGCTGCATGCGCAAAGGGGCCTTCGACTACTTCGTCAAGACCGACGACCAGGACCGCATGATCAACGGCGTGCTGCGGGCGGTGCGCATGCAGGAGCTGCAGCGCGACCACCGGGAAATGGCCAGCCGCCTCAGCTCTCCGGAGATCCGCCATCCCGAGGCCTTTGCCCCCATCGTCACCAACGACCGGGCCATGCGGGCGGTGTTCGCCTATGTGGAGGCGGTGGCCAACAGCCCCCAGCCGCTCCTGATCACGGGCGAGAGCGGGGTCGGCAAGGAGCTGATCGCCCGCGCCACCCATGGTCTGAGCAACTGCCGGGGCAAGCTGGTCACGGTCAACGTGGCCGGCCTGGACGACACGGTCTTTGCCGACACCCTGTTCGGCCACCTGCGCGGCGCCTTTACCGGCGCGGACCAGCCCCGGCGCGGCATGGTGGAGGAAGCGGCCGACGGCACCCTGTTCCTGGACGAAATCGGCGACCTGTCGATAGCCTCCCAGGTCAAGCTGCTCCGGCTGTTGCAGGAGGGGGAATACTTCCCGCTCGGCAGCGACCTCCCCCGGCGGCTGAAAGCCAGGATCGTCGTGGCCACCCACCAGGACCTGGCCGCCCGGGAGGCGGCCGGCACGTTCCGGCGTGATCTCTTCTACCGCCTGCGCACCCACCAGGTGCATCTTCCCCCCCTGCGCGAGCGGCGCTCGGACCTGCCGCTCCTGGTGGAGCATTTTCTGGCGGAGGCGGCCCGCGCCCTGGGCAAACCACGGCCGATTCCCCCCAAGGGACTGGTGCCGCTGCTCTCCGGCTACGGGTTCCCCGGCAACGTGCGCGAGCTGAAGGCCATGATCTACGACGCCGTCAGCCAGCAGCAGGAGCGGACGCTCTCCCTGGAGCCTTTCACGCGGCTCGTGGAGCGCTCCCGCGCCGGGCTCGGCCCGGCCACGCCGCCCCCCCCGCGTCAGAACCCCTTTGCCGGCTTCGAGGAGCTCCCCACCTTCGGCGATGCCGCCGCCTTCCTGGTGCTGGAGGCCATGGACCGGGCCGGCAACAACCAGACCATGGCGGCCCGGCTGCTGGGCATTTCCCAGCCGGCGCTCTCCAAACGGCTGAAGCAGATCAAGGGGTGACCTTTTGCCGAGACGCCCGAGCGGCGCACGCGCAGCACCAAGGAGTCAATCATGGATCATGCTAACGGTATCATCCGCTGCACCTGGGCCGGCAGCGACCCGCTCTATCAGGCCTATCACGACGAGGAGTGGGGGGTGCCGGTCCACGACGACCGCCTGCTGTTCGAGTTCCTGATCCTGGAGGGGGCCCAGGCCGGGCTCTCCTGGATCACCATTCTGCGCAAGCGGGCCGCCTACCGGGCCGCCTTTGCCGGCTTCGATCCCGAGGCGGTGGCCCGCTTCGACACGGCCAGGGAGGCGGAACTGCTGGCCAACCCCGGCATCGTGCGCAACCGCCTCAAGGTGGCGTCAGCCGTCACCAACGCCCGTGCCTTCCTCAAGGTGCAGGAGGAGTTCGGCACCTTTGACGCCTACCAGTGGCGCTTCGTGGATGGCCGGCCGATCCGGAACGCCTGGAAGAGCATGGCTGAGGTGCCGGCCAGCACCCCGGTGTCGGACGCCCTGAGCCGTGACCTGAAACAGCGCGGCTTCCGCTTTGTCGGCAGCACCATCTGCTACGCCCACATGCAGGCGGTCGGCATGGTCAACGACCACACCGTGGACTGTTTCCGCTGGCGCGAGCTGGGCGGTGGGGCGCCATAACCGGGCCAACAAAATAACCCTTGACTTGTGGACCGCTCGGTCCCAAAATGAGAAACATGAGCAACGGCAGACCACTGCAATACGACCCCGACACGGCGCTGGATGCGGCCATGCACCTGTTCTGGTCCCAGGGGTACGAGGCGACGTCCATGCAGGACTTGCTGAAGGCGATGGGGCTGTCCAAAAGCAGCCTCTACCAGGGGTTTGGCGACAAGAAGGCATTGTTCATGCGCTGCATCGAACGGTACCGCTCCCATATGTCCGAGGTGCTGGCCGGATTGCTGCACAAGGCGGTCTCCGGCCGGGCCTTCATAGAAAGGCTGCTGCTCAATGCCGCGGCCGAGGCGCGCCAGCCCGACCATCTGCGCCGCGGCTGTCTCCTGATGAATACGGCCACCGAATTTGCCCAGAAGGACCCGCAGGTGGCAGAACACGTAACCGCGGGGCTGGAAGGGCTCTGGACGGTCCTGCGGGCTGCCATTGTGCGCGGCCAGCAGGAGGGGGGCATCTCCCCGGAGCAGAACCCCGACCTGTTGGCCAGCTACTTTGTCTGCAGCATCGGCGGCATCAAAACCGTGGTGAAAGGCGGCATGCCAGAGCAGAGGGTGAAAGAGATTGTCGGCATTGCCTTGAAGGCGTTGGACTGATTTTTTTTGTGCAATTATGGACCGTGCGGTCCAATAAAACGTAAAGGAGACGGATCATGACCACTCGCGGCACAAATTATTCGGCTGAACATATCGGCCCGTTGGAGACTCTGCTGCAACGCGACTTCATGGGCTTTCACGGCAAGTACTTCATCGGCAAAGAACTGGGGCTGACCGGGTGCGAGGTGTCGCTCAACCGCCTGCCGGCCGGCAAGGGGATGCCGTTCGTCCACAGCCACAAACAGAATGAAGAGCTGTACATCGTGCTGGGGGGAAGCGGCATTTTTTACGTGGACGGGGAGGAGTTCCCGATCAGCGAGGGGAGCCTGATCCGGGTCGGCACCGCCGGCGAGCGGGCCTGGAAGGCGGGGGACGAAGACCTGTACTTCATCTGCATCCAGGCCAGGGAAGGCAGCCTGGAGCAGGCCACGCTGGAGGATGGGATTCGCCTTCCCACCGTCACCTCGTGGATGAAGGTCAAGGGATAGGAGCGCGACACGGGGAGGTCAAGCCTGTCTGGCACAGGTACGAAGGAGGCCACCATGAGTTATCAGACCATCACCACCCGGCTCACGACTGACGGCTGCGGCATCATCACCCTCAACCGCCCCGACTGCCGCAACGCCATCTCGATCCTGATGCGCCGGGAGATCTCGGCCTGTTTGACAGCCTGGCAGGATGACCCGAGCGTGGGGTGCGTGATCGTTACCGGCGCCGGCACCGCCTTTTCCGCCGGCTTCGATCTGGAGGAGTTCCGGCAGACGGAGCGCCATGCCGAACTGCTGGACTCCTCCTCGCGCTACCACCGCGACCTGTGGCGCTTCCCCAAGCCGACCATCGCGGCAATCAACGGCCCGGCCATGGGGGGCGGCTTCGATCTGGCCTGCCTGTGCGATCTGCGGATCGCCGCATCCACCGCGAGTTTCGGCCATCCCGAGATCAAATTCGGCGCGCCGCCGCTCATGACCCCTCTGCGCTGGATCGTCGGGGAGGGGCATGCCCGCGAGCTTTGTCTGACCGGCAGGAAAATCAAGGCGGAGGAGGCGTTGCGGATCGGTCTGGTGAGTGCGGTGGTGGAGCCGGAGGCGCTGCCGGAAAGCTCCCAACACCTGGCGGCCAGGATACTGGAGGCGCCTGCCGGGGCGCTGCGCTACCTGAAGCAGACCTTCATCGCCGGCAGCGATTTCGAGGAGGCCTTTGCCCTGGAGCACGATCGGGCTTTCAAGGAGATCATATTGCCGTTGTTCGCGGAGCGTGCCGCAACCCATGGCTGAATGCTTTATTGTCTCACCCCCGCACCCGCCAGAACAGCTCATACACCGGCTGGAGCAGCGCGAACCCCTTGGCCAGTTCGTCTCGGATCGCTCGGGTGAAGAGCCGCCCGTCGGCCAGGCGGGTGCAGCTCAGGTAGACATTCTTGCGCTGGTGCCACTCCTGCAGGTCAGGCGCCAGGGCCAGATTCAGCGGGCGCTTGTAGCGCTCCCCCTCCAGGGTGAAGGCAGTTTGCCCTGCCAGGCAGGCGATGCTGGCGCGGAACTCGTCGGGCTTTGTCTCGATGAAGCGGCGCAGGTTGTCCATGGTGGCCCGGTCGGCGCTGTAAAAGCCCATGCCGTAGCGGCAGAGGTCGGCAGAGATCTCGAAGAAAAAGCAGGGGTCGCTTTTCCAGTCCGGGCTTTGGCGCTTGAAGGTGATCCAGAGGCAGGTCTTGTAGGGGGACTTGTTGCGGGAAAAGCGGGTGTCGCGGTAGATGCGGGAGATGGTCTTGTCCACCGCCGGGGTGGTGATCAGGTCGGGATCGAGGGCCAGCATGGCCGGGGTCAGGTCGCTGACCAGCTCTTTCAGCGGCTCCAGCAGGTACTCCTCATAGTCGTCCCGGTGCGCCTCGAACCAAGCCTTGGTGTTGTGGGCGGCCAGCTGCTCGAAAAAGGCCAGGCTGTGCGGCGAAAAGCCGCTGAACGTGTTGTCCATTGCGTTACCTCCGGTAACGAGAACTGGTAGATGCGGAATCGTCACGCAAAACGCCGTACGAGTCAATGGTATTATTGACACGTCGTGAGGAGATACCTGCCTCCGGCATGAGCGATGCGGCCTGCATCGCCAGGACTTTGCGGCGCTCATGCGATTCGGCACGTTCCTGCCCCGGGTGCCGACCGCCCAGCTTGATTACTGAGCTGCTTCGACGTATGCTGTCACCATGACGACACGCACAGGGGCGGCAGTTGATGGAGATGAACTGATGATGCTGGACCGCAAAGCAAAGACGACTCATGGCTGAGCCGAGAGACACACGGGTGCTCGGCCCCTTTCTGCTGCTCTGCCTGATCGGCTTTGCCGCCTTCTTCGGCTCGTACCTGCGCATCCCGGTGCTGCCGCTGTTTGCCGCCACTCTGGGGGCCGGTCCGGCCCAGGTGGGGAGCATCAACGCCGCGTTCATGCTGACGGCGGGGCTGCTGTCGATCCCCGCGGGCCTTCTGGCCGACCGCATCGGCCGCAGAGTGCCGGTTGTTGCCGGCATAGTCGCCACGGCGGCGTCCTCGCTCCTGGTGACCCAGTGCCACCTGCCGGGCCAGATGGCAGGCGCCTATGTGCTGTTCGGCGCCGGGCTGGCGGCCTTTGCCCCCGGCATGCTGTCGCTGGTGGCCGATGTGATGCCGGCCCAGCGGCTCGGCCAGGCCTACGGCTGGTACACCACCGCCATCTACATCGCCATGACCGTGGGGCCAGCCTCCGGCGGATATCTGGCCAAAACGGTGGGGCTGCGCCACGTGTTTTTCGTGTCGGGCTTTCTCCTGCTGGCGGTGGCGCTGCTGGCGATGCTGGTGCTCCCCCCGGGGGCGCCGCGTCGCAAGACCGACCTGCAGGCGATCCTGACGGGCAGCGCCCAGCTGCTCCGCGACAGCCGGCTCATGGCCTGCCTGCTGGCCACCATCGGCAGTTGTATCGGTTTCGGCGTGTTCCTGACCTTTCTGCCGCTTTACGCCCTGCTGCATGGCTATGATCCGGCCCAGGTCGGCCTGGTGTTCGCCGCCCAGGCCGCGACCAACGTGGTCGGGCGGGTTCCGCTCGGCCTGGTGGCGGACCGCGTGGAGCGCCGCTGGCTGGTGGCAGGGGGGCTGGTCTGCCTGGCCATTGCCCTGGCCGCCCTGGGCCAGGTGACCGCGCTCTCCCATCTGGCGGCCTGTGCCGTGCTCATGGGGGTGGGCATGGCGTTGACCTTCACCACCATCGGCGCCCTGATCGCGGAACTGGTCCCGGCCGCCCAACGGGGGCTGGCCATGGGGATGTACAACAGCTGCGTCTACCTGGGGCTGATGGCCGGTTCCTCGGTCATGGGATTTGCTCTGAAACGGATCGGCTACCCGGTCGGATTTGCCGCTGCCGGCGGTGTGGCCCTGGCCGGCCTGCTGCTGTTTCTGCTGTTGATGCGGACAGAGCGCGACCCGTCCGCGGGCCTGGTCTGATGTCGGGCGGCTGTCGCATCGCACCTGGTGCGTATCAAACGAGGAAGAGAGGTCGGTATGTATCCTGAATCGGATGACCTGAACGACTACCTGGCGTCCGACGCCATTGTCGACTGGCAGACCCCGGAGGTCCGGCACAGGGCCCTGGAGCTTACTCGCACGTTGACGGATGATGTTGCCAAGGCCCGCTGCCTGTACGAGTGGGTGCGTGACGTGATCAGCCATACCAATGATGCCGGCCTTGACATCGTGACCTGCTCGGCCAGCGAGGTGCTGCGCCACGGCACCGGTATCTGCTTTGCCAAAAGCCACCTCCTGGCGGCCTTGCTGCGGGCGGTCGGCATCCCGGCCGGTTTTTGCTACCAGGTGCTGCGCATGGCCCCCCCGGTCGATAACGAGCCGGTTCTCCACGGGTTCAACGCCATCTACCTTGCCAGCATCGACCGCTGGATCCGGGTCGATGCCCGGGGCAATACCAACGGGGTGAATGCCCAGTTCGGCATCGACAAGGAGCAGCTGGCTTTTGCCATGGACCCCGCTGCGGATGAATTCATCTACGAGGCGATTTTTGCGGCACCGGTGACCAGCGTGGTCGACACGCTGAAACGGCATGCCACCAGAAGCGAATTGTGGCAGGACCTGCCCCAGTCGCTGTAACCGCACACCGTTGGAGGAGACCTCATGACCACGGCTCTGATCGTCATCGACATCCAGAACGACTATTTCAGCGGCGGCAGCATGGAGCTGGTCGGCAGCGAACAGGCCGCCGCCAATGCCGCCCGGCTGCTGGCCCGCTTCCGCGCCCAGGGGTGGCCGCTGGTGCATATCCAGCACCTCATGGCCCGTCCGGGAGCGACCTTCCTCCTCCCCGGCACGCCGGGTGCGGAGATCCATCCCGCGGTGGCGCCGCTGGCGGGTGAGCCGGTAGTGCAGAAGCATTTCCCCAACAGCTTCCGTGACACCGGGCTGCTGGATGTCCTCAAGCAAGCCGGAGCGCATGAACTGGTGATCTGCGGCATGATGACCTCCATGTGCGTGGACGCCACGGTGAGGGCCGCTTTCGACCTGGGCTTCCCGTGCATGGTGGTCCATGACGCCTGCGCGACCCGTGATCTGGCCTTCGGCGGCGAGACCATCCCGGCCCGGCAGGTGCACGGCGCCTTCCTGGCCGCCCTGGGGGCGGTCTACGCCCGGATTGCTGCCACGGACGAGTATGCGGCATGACGTCGGGGTGGATGCTGCGTGAGGTGGCGAAGCGGGACATGGCGGTTGTAGAACTGTTCCTGCGGCAGCATTGCCGGGTCATGTCGCGCACCATGTTGCGCTACGCCATCGAGCGGTTTCCGGAACCGCAGCGGAAAATGTACCTCACCGGTGCCGGCTGCCGCCCCTGAGTTCGCCCACCGTTACTTTGCCCTCAGAGGTCCGTTTCATAGCATAAGCGGATTCGCCCGTCGGCGATTGTACCGTCCCTGCCGTGTTCCCCCCTCCCTGACAGCCACAGATCGCAAGACAGGTTTAGCGCGATCGCTCTCTTGCATTATTTGTATCAAGGACTAAAATGGTCTTATATGACTCAATGAGAGGAGGCATCATCATGGCAAGTACAGTAAAGAAGATTCCCGAAGGGTACCACACGGCAACGCCGTACCTGATCATCAAAGACGCCGGCAAGGCGGTTGATTTCTACAAGGAGGCGTTTGGCGCCACCGAGCTGACACGTCTGGCAACACCGGACGGCACCCTGATGCATGCCGAGATCAAGATCGGTGATTCGCCGATCATGCTGTGCGACGAATGCCCGGACTGGAACGCCCTCAGCCCCCTGACCATCGGGGGGACGTCCGTATCGATCGTACTCTATGTCGAGGATGCGGACAGTGTCGTGAGCCGGGCGGTTGGGGCCGGGGCAGCGGTGGTCATGCCGGTGGCGGATCAGTTCTGGGGCGATCGGATGGGGACGGTTGTCGACCCGTTCGGGCATAAGTGGTCCATCGCCACCCATGTGGAAGACGTGGCGCCGGAAGAGATCGGCAAACGCGCCCAAGCGCTGTTTGGCAAAAAATGATGGGTGCTTGAAGGCACACTTTCGGCTGGGAACAGCTCCCTGACAGGTTGGTGTGGCATTATTCCACAGTGGCGCCACCCCATTTCAGTCACGGGCCGGACCATTTCCGTTATGCCAGGGAATGAGGGGGTTGCGGGCTCAGTTTCAGGGGGGCAACGTCTGCTGTCGTAGTGCGGCCACACTGCCAGGTGGGTACTTTCTCCTCAATGGGATGATCATTCACAGGTGCACGGGGTGCCTTCCTCGAATCACTATCGAAGTACTGCTCGCCCAAGGCAGCAACCATAACTGTCCGATTTCATTGCTATACTATACAGGATTTTCTGCAGAGAGGCTTGGCGAACAACGTGGGTGTTTTGGCCGACGGGATGGTATGTCTTATGCAAGTAGAGTGATAAAGGTGCAACGCCGCATAACCGTGGAGTAATGAATATGCCGTGGTACATGAATCCGACATCCACCTGTAAGGTTTTGAACAGAATAGCCAGCCGTCACGCGCGGGCGTCTCTACAGGATCTGCAGACGGTACTGGACCTGGCGACCCAGAGGCTCTGGCACAAGCAGGCATATTACTATGCCAAGAGGAGCAGCAACCGGGGCAACTAGTCTATAAATTGCCTTTTGTGGTACGAATCCGCCCGCTACATCAAAACCCGCGTCAAAAAGTAGTCAGCCACCAGGATCAGCATGAAGGAGAGCACCACCGACCTAGTGGTGGCGATGCCGATCCCCCGCGCCCCACCCGAAGTGTTGAACCCCACGTAGCAGCAGACCACGGCGATGATGCCGCCGAACACGAAGGACTTGGTCAGGCCGACCACGATCTCTTTCATTTTCAGCGCCAGGCGCAGGGAATCGGTGTAGGTGCCGTAGGAGATGAACAGCCGCGGGTGCAGGTGGCTGATGATGGCGCCTCCGAGCATCCCGATCGCGTCGGCGTAGATGGTCAGTATGGGCACGCAGATCAGGGCAGCGATCAGGCGCGGCATGGCCAGATAGCGTATGGGGTCGATGTCCAGGGTTTTGAGGGCATCGATTTCCTCGTAGACCTTCATGACCCCGATTTCCGCCGCCATGGCACTGCCGGCCCGCCCGGCCACCAGAAAGCTGGTCATGACCGGCCCCAGCTCCCGCACCAGGGAAAGCCCGACAATGCTGCCGATGATGTCCTGGGTGCCGTACTTGGTCAGCTCCATGCCGGTCTGCAGGGCCAGCACCATGCCGACGAAAAAGGCCATGACCGAGGCCACCGGCAGAGTCTCATAACCGATGATGGCCATCTGGGTCAGAATCGGGGTGATGTTGCGCGGAATCTCGCGGAACGAGACCAGGGTGCGCCAGAGCAGGATCAGTACCTCGCCCACGATGCGGAACGAATAGAGCAGCTTGTTGCCTATGAATTCGAAGAATTTCGTCACAGTTCCATTCCCCATGTCGTTACCAGCCGAACGGAATCCATAAGACCCGCAGCGTGGTCCGCTCTTTGTCCGTGCCGTAGCCGAACAGCCCTTTGAGCAGCCTGAAATCGCTGGACCCGCCGCTGGAGCGGTAGGAAACGAGCGGTGACAGCTCCCAGGCCAGGTCGTCGCCGCGCCGCTCCTGCCAGTACAGGTTCCAGAGGAGCGACACCGCGTTGTTGCCCGCGTCGTCCCAACGGGCGATGAACAGGCGCCAGAGCGGGGCCCAGTTGTTTTCCACCCCGTCGTTCCAGATCACCGGCTCCACCAGGGCCGGCATTGACAGGGTACGCACCCGGTCTTCGTCCCGCTTCCAGGCGTACAGGGGCCAGAGGGTACTGCGAGCGCGCTCCTTGCCGGCCTGGGGCCAGGATTCGTCGGAGCGGCTGAACAGGAAATAGAGCAGGCTGGTTTTCTCCTGGCGGAAGTTTGCCGACTCTATGGCCTGCTCCCGGTAGAGCGGCCACATGAGCCAGCGGCTGCTGTTCCCCTTGGCTTTGGTTTCGGCATAGAAGGGGAGCCAGCGCTCGGTGCTGCTTTCCTTGGTGCTGGCCGTCATCCAGAACGGCCAGAGGATGTCGCGCTGGGTGACCTTCCCCTCGCTATCCCGCACCACCCCGCACAGCGGCCAGGGGATGTGGGTCGAGGTCTGCTGAGGCGACCGGGACGAGGCGTAGAAGGGGAGCAGGTTGCGGGACTCGGTCGGGTTGGGGGTGTCCAGTCCGCTGCGCTCATGGCTGTAGATCGGCCAGAGGGCGAAGCTCTTTTCGTAGATCCCCTCTTTGGCGGAGCTGCCATAGAGCGGCCAGATGTGGAAGCCGCTTTCCTGATCACCCGACACGGAGTTGAAGAAGGGGTAGAGGTAATTGGTGGAGGTGGTCCCCTTTTTCACCGTGCGGCCGTAGAGCGGAAACAGGGCGTAGTGGTACTCGTCGCGCCAGAAGCGGCCGTAGATGTCGCCGTAGAAGGGGAAAACCGAGGTGTAGGGACCGTGGGTATCCGAGACGCCGCTGATGTAGAAGGGGAACAGCATGGTTTCGTTGCGCTCGTGGTCGGTGCCGACCCGGTCCACATGCTTCTGGTACAGCTTGAGCACCTGGGTGTCGCTGCCTGTCTGGGTGCTGCCGGTGGATGCCAGGGGGTAGAGGATGTCGGTGTCGCTGCGCGCGTCGTCGGAGAGGGTGAAGAACAGGGGGCGGAGCGCGGTCTTCGTGGTTGTGCCCGACTGCTCACGCTTGAAGAGCGGGCCGAGGATCGACAGATTGGCAAAGCCGGTCGCCGGGCTGGAGCGGTAATCGAACAGGGGCCAGAGGGTGACGATGTCGCCGGCGGCGCCGGGACGCGGGGGCTCGGCACAGCGGCCCCCATGGGGCAGAGCGGAAATGAGCAGCAGGCAGAGGGTAACGCGGACGCACAACGTCTTCATGCAGTGTTCTCCGATACATTGGACGGCACCGGCATTATTCCCTATCCCCCCCGGCGAGTCAATCGCGAAAGGGTTGGTCATACGGGCTGTTTTACAAAACTATTACACAGGCCGCACCGGAGCGCTGGTATGATGCACAGTGTAGAAACACGGCATCAGGGAGGATGCACCTATGGTGAAGCCATTGCGTATCGGACAGCACGAAGCCCGTTTCCCGCTCATACAGGGGGGGATGGGGGTGCGGATTTCTGCCGGCAGCCTGGCCGGCCATGTGGCCAAGTGCGGCGGCGTGGGGCTGGTGGCGGCAGCGGGGATCGCCCTCAACAGCGAGTTCTACAACGGCAGAAACTATTTCCAGGCCGAGCCGGAGGCTTTCAAGGCCGAGCTTCGCAAGGCCTATGAGATCGCACCCGACGGCATCATCGGCGTTAACGTCATGGTGGCTCTCTCCGACTTCGAGGCGTTGGTCAGGGCCGCGGTGGAAGGGGGCGCCAAGCTCATCGTCTGCGGCGCCGGCCTTCCCATGAGCCTGCCGGAGCTGACCGCCGACCGCCCCGATGTGGCGTTGGTGCCGATCGCCTCGTCGGTGCGGGCGGCCCAGCTGATCGCCAAGAAGTGGCACAAGAGCTACAACCGGCTGCCCGACGCCGTGGTGGTGGAGGATCCGGATACCGCCGGCGGCCACCTGGGCGAAAAAATGGAAAATATCGGCACCGGCGAGTATGACCAGTACGCCACGATTCGCGACATCAAGAAATTCTTCCAGGAGGAGTACGGTGTCGATGTGCCGGTCATTGCCGCCGGCGGCATCTGGGATCGCGCCGACCTGGAGCATGCCCTGGCCGAAGGGGCCGACGGCGTGCAGATGGCCAGCCGCTTCGTCCCCACCGTGGAATGCGATGCCGACGACGCCTTCAAGCAGGCCTACCTGAAATGCCGCAAGGAGGACATCGGCCTGATCATGAGCCCGGCCGGCCTGCCGGGCCGCGCCATCCTGAGCAACAGGGACAACATCCGCCAGTACGACCTGGATCAGCACACCGCCTGCCGCATGGGCTGCCTGAAAAAGTGCTCCTACAAGGAGTCGGGCGAGCGCTTCTGCATCGTCACCGCCCTGGACCGGGCCCAGCGTGGCGACGTGGAAACCGGCCTGGTCTTTTGCGGCACCAACGCCTGGAAGGCCGACCGCATCACCACGGTGCAGGAGATCTTCGACGAACTGTTCGGCGCCCAGCAGGAGCTGCAGGAAGCCGCCTGACAACAGCCATATACGTGTGTCGAACGGCCCGCCGGAATGATCCGGCGGGCCGTTTTCGTGCTTGACGCCTGACAGGGCTGCATGGTATATCAAGAAAAGTTGATTTATAAAAATTGGTATGATTGATATATGATGCTCGACACCTTCAAAGCCCTGGCCGATCCCTGCCGCCTGCGCCTGACCGCAGTGCTCCTCTCCGGTGAATTCACCGTGCAGGAGCTGACCCGCATCCTGGGCATGGGGCAGTCGCGTATCTCGCGCCATCTCAAAATCCTGACCGAGGCGGGTGTGCTGTCCGTTAAGCGCCAGGGGACCTGGAGCTATTACCGGGCCGGCGAGGAGAACGGTTTTTTCGACGCCATCCGCCCGGTTTTCGAGCGGGACATGGAGCTCTTGCCCGCACGGCAGCAGGACCTGGCAGCCGTGGCCCAGGTGCTGGAAGAACGTCGCCGGCGCAGCCAGGAATTCTTCGACCGCCATGCCCGCCAGTGGGATGACCTGGCCCGGACACTTTTGCCGGTACCGGAGTACCGTCAGCGCCTGCTGGGGCTGGTGCCGCAGGAGGGCAGCGTGCTGGAGATCGGAATCGGTACCGGCGGCCTGCTCACCGAACTGGCGAGCCGTGCCGCCAAAGTGATTGGCGTGGACCACTCCCCCGCCATGCTGGAAGAGGCGCGCCGCCGGGTGGCTGAGAGTGGCGTCGGCAACGTCGAACTCCGCCTGGGGGAGATGACCCACCTGCCGCTGCCCGACGCTGCGGTGGGATGCGTGGTGGCCAACATGGTGCTGCACCATGCCGCCGATCCGCCGGCTGTTCTGGCCGAAATCCGGCGGGTGCTGGTACCTGGCGGGGTCGTGCTGCTGGCCGACCTGGCCCGGCATGAACGGGAAGCGGCCCGGGAACAGCTGGCCGACCAGTGGCTGGGGTTCGAGGAGGCGGAGCTTGTTGGCTGGCTGAAGGCGGCAGGGTTTGCCGAAGTCGTGTGTGAGCGGATTGAAGGGACGAGCGGGCAGGAAACGGTGCTGGTGGTGAAAGCGACCACCCCCTGACCCTCTCCTAAATTAGGAGGGGGAGAGAAAACCGCGGGATCGTGCTCCCCTCCTAGTTTAGGAGGGGCGGGGGGTGGTAGAGGTGTTATGAACGATACTCCTATCCACAACAACCCGGAGATGAAACGCCTCCGCAAGTCTCTGCGCAACGATGCCACACCAACCGAGCGGGAACTGTGGAATGTACTTCAGCACAGCAACCTTGGTGGCTATAAGTTTCGCCGCCAACATAGTGTTGGACGTTACATTGTGGATTTTTATTGCCCGTCAGAGCGCTTGGCCGTAGAGCTTGATGGGGATTCGCACTTTACGGATGAAGCGATTGACTATGACCGGGAGCGCACGGCGTTTTTGAACGCACTTGATATCCGGGTACTCAGATTCCTCAATACAGATGTGCATGAGAATTTGGATGCCGTGTGCGAGCGAATTTTAGAAGAGTTGAAGGCTACCACCCCCTGACCCCCTCCTAAACTAGGAGGGGGGACTTGATACCACCCCTAACCCCTCCTAAAGTAGGAGGGGGACAAAGCAAAGGAGAACCACATGTCACAAGATTTCATCGTCGCAGACCTGAAGCTGGCCGATTGGGGCCGCAAGGAGATCAAAATCGCCGAGACTGAAATGCCGGGCCTCATGGCCATCCGCGAGGAGTATGCCGCATCCCAGCCGCTGAAAGGCGCGCGCATCACCGGCTCGCTCCACATGACCATCCAGACCGCCGTGCTGATCGAGACCCTGACCGCCCTGGGCGCCGAAGTGCGCTGGGCCTCCTGCAACATCTTCTCTACCCAGGACCATGCCGCGGCCGCCATTGCCGCCACCGGCGTGCCGGTCTTCGCCGTCAAGGGGGAGAGCCTGGTGGACTACTGGGACTACACCCACCGCATCTTCGAGTGGCCGGATGGCGGCTTCTCCAACATGATCCTGGACGACGGCGGCGACGCCACCCTGTTGCTGCACCTGGGGACCAAGGCCGAGAAGGACCTCTCGGTCCTCAACAACCCCGGTTCGGAAGAGGAGACCATTCTCTTTGCCGCCATCAAGAAAAAGCTTGAGACCGACCCGACCTGGTACTCCACCCGCCTGAAAGAGATCAAGGGCGTCACCGAGGAGACCACCACCGGCGTGCACCGCCTCTACCAGATGCACGAGCGGGGCGAGCTGGCCTTCCCCGGCATCAACGTCAACGACTCGGTCACCAAGTCCAAGTTCGACAACCTCTACGGCTGCCGCGAGTCCCTGGTGGACGGCATCAAGCGCGCCACCGACGTGATGGTGGCCGGCAAGGTCGCCATCGTCTGCGGCTACGGCGACGTGGGCAAAGGCTCGGCCCAGGCGCTGCGCGCCCTCTCGGCCCAGGTATGGGTCACCGAGATCGACCCGATCTGCGCCCTGCAGGCCGCCATGGAAGGGTACCGCGTGGTCACCATGGACTATGCCGCCGACAAGGGGGACATCTTCGTCACCTGCACCGGCAACTACCACGTCATCACCCATGAGCACCTGGTGAAGATGAAGGATCAGGCCATTGTCTGCAACATCGGCCACTTCGACAACGAGATCGAGGTAGCAGCGCTGGAGCAGTACCAGTGGGAAGAGATCAAACCCCAGGTGGACCACATCATCCTCCCCTCCGGCAACCGCATTATCCTTTTGGCCAAAGGGCGTCTGGTCAACCTGGGCTGCGCCACCGGCCACCCCAGCTACGTCATGTCCTCCTCCTTCGCCAACCAGACCATCGCCCAGATCGAGATTTTCTGCAACCCGGGCAAGTACCCGGTCGGCGTCTACACCCTGCCCAAGCACCTGGATGAGAAGGTGGCGCGGCTGCAGCTGAAGAAGCTCAACGTGCAGCTCTCCACCCTCACCAAGGAGCAGGCCGACTACATTGGCGTGCCGGTGGAAGGTCCCTACAAGTCCGAGCATTACCGCTACTAGGCGCTATGGTACGCAGTACGCACAAGGGCCGGTGTCCGACGACGCCGGCCCTTTCTGTTTGCCCGCAAAACTGCTATAGTCCCATCATGACTACCGTATCACTGATAAAAACCATACTTGCCGCTGCCCTGTGCGGTCTGGCGCTCATTGCCTGCTCACCGGCGGAGAAGCTGCCGCTCTTGGCACAAGACGCCGTCATCCTGGCGTATGGCGACAGCATCACTTTCGGCACCGGTGCTGGCCCCGGAGAGAGCTATCCGGAACAACTCGGCCGCCTGACCGGCCGGCGCGTGGTCAATGCCGGAGTGCCGGGCGAGGTGACTGCTGCCGGGCTGGCCCGTTTGCCGGAAGTGCTGGAGCGGGAACAACCGGCCCTGATGATTCTCTGCCATGGGGGCAACGACCTGCTGGGTCGGCTCGATCAGAAGCAGGCGGGCGGCAACCTGGCCGCCATGGTGCGACTGGCCCGGGAGCGGGGTGTCGCCGTGGTGCTGGTGGCGGTCCCTGCGCCCGATATGTCCCTGTCGCCACCGGCCTTCTATGCCGACGTTGCCCGGGAGGCCGGCATTCCGCTGGAAGCAAAGGCGCTGCCCCGCATCCTGGGCAAGGGGTCGCTCAAGGCGGACTACATCCATCCCAATGGGGCCGGCTACCGTCAGCTGGCAGAGGCGCTGGCCGCACTCCTGAAGAAACGCGGGGCATTGAAATGACGCTGGAACACTCGATCACCACCGATTTCCTGGTCCACTATTATGAAGCCGATCAACAGGGGGATGCCCGGCCGGTCGCCCTGCTCAACTACCTGCAGTCGGCTGCCGGCGACCATGCCCGCAGCTTGGGGGTCTCAGTGGCCGACCTGCTGAAAAGCGGCCACACCTGGGTGCTGTCGCGGGTGCACCTGCAGCTGGACCGGGTGCCGCGGGTGCGGGAAACCGTGTCCATTTGCACCTGGCCGGTATCGCGGGAGACGGTGTTCACCGTCCGCGACTTCGAACTGCGGGACGCCTCCGGCGCACAGATCGGCCGCGCCACCACTTCCTGGGCCGTGCTGAACGTGGCGAGCCGCCGGCCGGCGCGGCTGAGCGACGTGCTGCCCGATTATCCCCTGCACCCGCACCGGGCGTTGGAGGACAGCTTTGCTTCCCTGCCGGTGCTGGAGGTGAGCCGGGATGAACTGCGGCTGCCGGTGCTGCGCGGTGACGTGGACATGAACCGCCACGTCAACAATACGGTGTATGCCGGCTGGGCCCTGGAGACCGTGCCGCAGGAGGTGGCGGAGACCTGCCGGCTCTCCTCCATCGAGATCGGTTTCCGGGCCGAGGCGTTGTACGGCGATACGATCGTTGCCCGCAGCGCACCGGCTGGTGATGATCCGGACTGTTTCCTCCACCGCATCGACAATGCTGCCGACGGCCGCGAACTGGCCCGGCTGCGCACCCGGTGGACGACAAGGGAGCAGCCATGACGGTTGAGCATCCCCGGCATGTGGTCGTGGCGGCCTGTCTGGTGCGGGACGGCGCGGGGCGGGTATTGCTGATCCGGCACCATCGCCGGGGGTGGGAGATGCCCCAGGGGCGGGTGGAGGAGGGGGAGGGACTGCTGGAGGCGCTGCAGCGGGAGGTGCACGAGGAGACCGGCGTCGTGATCAGCCCGGGCCCGCTGGCGGCCGTCTGGTCCAGGACGTCGCCCCCGGCGGCCCTGATCATGGGGTTTCTCGGCAGCTACCGGGAGGGGGAGCTGCAGCCCAGCGACGAAACCCCCGAGGTGGCCTGGTTCCTGCCGGCCCAGGCACTTGAGCAGGTCGGCCATCCGGTCATGCGCGAGCGGCTGGCGACGCTCATGGCCTACGACGGCACCACCGCCTTCATCACCGCATAGTAACCCTACCCGATGGTCTTTCTGAACCGGGCAATGGCCAGCGCCAGCAGGGCCGTGCCGATCAGGACCAGCCCGAGCAGCTGCTGCCAGAGCGCGGCCCAGCCCACCCCCTTGAGAAAAATCCCCCGGATCACCACCATGTAGTAGCGCAGCGGGTTGACGAGTGTCAGCCACTGCACCGGCTCGGGCATGTTCTCGATGGGAAAGGCGAACCCGGAGAGCAGCATGGCCGGGAAGATGATGAAGAAGGCGCTCATCATGGCCTGCTGCTGGGTCTGGCTGATGGTGGAAATCAAGAGGCCGATTCCCAGGGAGCTCATGAGGAACAGGGTGGTGGCGACGAACAGGAGCCAAAGGCTGCCCCGCACCGGCACATTGAACACCAGCGCCCCGACCGTGCTTATCAGAGCTACGTCGATGTAGCCGATCAGCACGAAGGGGAGCGTCTTGCCCAGGATGAACTCCCGCTTGCGGATCGGGGTGACGATGACCTGCTCGATGGTGCCGATCTCCTTCTCCCGCACAATGGCGAGCGACGAGAGCAGCATGGTGATGACGAACAGGATGTTGGTGATCACCGCCGGCACGTAGAAGGGGGGGCTCTCCAGGTTGTCGTTGAACCAGGCCCGGGTGATGAGCTGCACCTGGCCGGCCCGCAGGCTTCCCCCCAGATGGCGGGCGGCGTACTCCGACTGCAGCCGGCTGTTGTAGGCCGTTGCCAGGCGGGCCAGATAGCCCATGATGATGCCGGCCGTATTGGAGTCGCTGCCGTCCAGGAGCGCCTGTACCGGCGCGCTCCCACCCTGTCGCAGCTTTTCCGCAAAGCCGTGCTCGATGTCCACCACTACCCGCACATCACCCCGGTCCAGCAGGCGCCGCGCCTCCCTATCGCTGCCGATGCGCTCCGTGATGCGGAAATAGCCGGAAGAGGTCATGATGGCCGCCAGCTCCCGGCTCTCGGTGCTGTTGTCCCGGTCCATGATGGCGGTGGGGATCTGCTTCACATCCATGTTGACCGCATAGCCGAAGATCACCGTCTGCAGCGCCGGCAGCACGAACAGCACGATCCGCATGCGCGGGTCGCGAAAGACCTGGATGAACTCCTTGATCAGCATGGCTTTCAATCGTTCGAACATATGCTAATGACCTTTTGCCGCCGGGGTAATGGCAGTTTTTTTGACCATAACCGACGGAATAACAAACCTACTGCCATGGTTTTTAGCCTCATGATTACCTCAAGATTACAAGAAAATGGAGTCTGAAATCATGAGGTAATCGTGAAGTAATCTCGAAGCTGAAACGCTTTTGTTTCTCTGTCCCCTGTGGCTACTCTACCTTCTTCCTGAATTTCCGCACCGCCGCCGTCATGACCACCACCCCGAAGATCACCAGGAACAGCGCCTGGGGCCAGAGCACCGCCAAGCCCACGTCCTTGAGGTAGATACCGCGCAGGATGGTGACGAAGTAGCGTCCTGTGACGATGCGGGTCACGGTCTGAATCGGGAGCGGCATGTTCTCGATGGGGAAGATGAAGCCGGAAAGCAGGAACGAGGGGAGCACGGTGGTGATGATGGCCAGTTGACTGGCCAGGAGCTGGCTCTTGGTGATGATGCTGATCAGCATGCCGAAGGCCAGGGCGCTGAACAAAAAGATCAGCGCCAGCGGCGTCAGGAGCCAGAGGCTGCCCCGCAGCGGCACGTCGAAGACGAATTCCCCCACCCCGATGCAGAGCAAAAGATCCAGCACGCCGATGGCGAAATAGGGGGCCAGCTTGCCGAGGATCAGCTCGCCGCCGGTGAGCGGCGTGGCCACCAGCTGTTCCATGGTGCCGGTCTCCCACTCCCGGGCCATGGAGAGCGAGGTCAGGATGGCGGCCATGATCATCATCACCACGGCGATCAGTCCGGGAAAGATGAAGTTGCGCGACACCATGTCGGTGTTGAACCAGACCCGGGGCTTGAGTTCGAGGGTGGGACCACCCCCGCCCTGCCGGGCACCCCCTCCTGGTTCAGGAGGGGGGTGGGGGGTGGTTCGACGCATCTGTTTCAGCGCCACATCCCGGGAAAAGGTGGCGGCCGTGGCCTCGGCATAGCCCAGGGCGATGGTGGCGGTGTTGGGGTCGCTGCCGTCCAGGATGGTCTGCACCGGCGCCGCCTCGCCTTTGGCCAGTTTGCGGTCGAAATCGGGGGGGATTACCAGGGCGATCAGCACCCGGCGGTCGTCCATGGCCTGCTCGATGCTGCGGTAGCTGTCGGCCCGCTCACGCAGCTCGAAATAGCGCGACCCGGTGAAGCGGCTGACGAACTCCCGGCTCTGGGCCGTGCCGGCCTGGTCCCACACCGCCAGCGGCACCCGGTCCACGTCCAGGGTCAGGGCGTAGCCGAACAGGAACAGCAAAAGCATGGGGATGCCGATGCCCATCATCAGGCTGCGCGGGTCACGCAGCACATGCAGGAATTCCTTCTTGGCAACTGCTTTCAGGCGGCGTGGGTTCATGGAATTATTTCTGCCACAGAGGGCACGGAGGACACGGAGAAAGTCTTATGCTTCAACTGGGCTGGGGCGCACCAGCGGCGCAGATTTATGGCGCCGACTGCGTGTCGCCGCCTTGTTAGGTGTTTATCTATTTGCTTTCAATAGTGCAATGTCACTTGAATCAAGACCAATCTGTATTTTCTCGTCCAGATGTTCCGAATTGAAAGTCCTTTTGATGTGTTTTTGGTCAATATCTGAAGCAAGCATTTTGTCGATGATTTTTTCGTGATCATTATTCACGCTTGCTGACATTACAATTTTAGGTTCGCTGTATATCATTGATTCATAAACTATTTTAGGCGCATAGCCTTTCTTCGTAATGAGATATCTGCCCACGTATTTGGATGTCCCGATGTATATAAAGGGGGGGATAATGATTCCTCTTCCATTGATTTTCTTCTTAATTAAATCGTCGCCAGAACTTATTACAAATGGCTTGATAAATGCTTTTGACCCAAGATGAATCCCTTTTCCATCTGGGCCAAAGGCGATTCCATAAGAAGATTGATAAAGCGGAAAAACAACTATGTCTTTTATTTCTTTGGAATCCTTGTCCACAATAGTTACTTGTTTTGTCCCATCCATAGCACATCCTGATATGGTAACTGCTATTAGACAGGTGAAAATCAAATTTTTAAATTTCATCATCATTCACCTAACATGTTATTGGCCAGATCACGCGCACGCGCGCGTAAACTGGTGATCCACCCGAATGGAACATTTCTCCCCTTGTTTACGCTGCCAGCCGGAAGGTCGCATCGATCTCATCCCACGGCACATAAAAATGCCCGCTGGCGTCCTTCTCCACCAGCCCCAGCCGCTCCATGGTTTTGACATCGTCGAAGACGTTGCAACAACGGGATGCAGCCAAAACCGCATCCCGTTTGTACATCAATGGAATCCATAAACTCACAATCCCCTTTTCTGCCAGCGCTTCGGGTTTCGTTTTGCGTGAAAGAAAGCAAATACGACAATACGATTGTCGGCCACAATATAGAACACTCCATAAGGGAAACGATGCAAGAGCGCACGCCGTATCTCCTTATGAACTTTGGCATGTTGGAGCGGATTGCGGGCTATGGCATGAATGGTTGCATCGACAGAAATCAGAAACTCCGACCCAAGTCCCGGCATTCGTTCCTCATACCAGTCAAACGCATCTGCAAGCTCTAACTCTGCCTCTGGACGTATTATCAGCTCGCGTTTCATATTCGGTTTCGAATCCGCTCCCTGACTTCCGCCCATGCCGATCCCGCATCCGGATTTCGATGATAGGCGTCCAATCGAAGTTCCAACTCCTGCTTCTGGTCCGAAGTAAGTGCTACTTCTTCCGGGACCTCCGCGATGCTGTCCCAGATGTCTTCAACCAGCAGAATACGTTCGGGAACACTCAAGTTGAGAATGTCTTTGGCTACTGAACCCATACCTTGTTCTCCGTTCTCAAGATGTTATGATGACCAGACCATGATTTATGCGAATTTATACACCACATACAATAATTTACGCCACCAATTTCACCTGCTACTCCCCTTGCCGGTCCCGCTCCTCGATCAGCCCGATGAACACGTCCTCCAGGCTGGGCAGTTCATCACCGGCCGCCCGCGCCTGCTTCAATTCCAGCGGCGTCCCCACTGCCACCAGCTCACCCCGGTAGATCAGCGCCAGGCGGTCGCAGAATTCGGCCTCGTCCATGTAATGGGTTGTGACGAATACCGTCACACCGTCATCGGCCATGGCCCGGATCAGCCCCCAGAAACGGCGGCGGGAGAGCGGATCGACCCCGGAGGTCGGCTCGTCCAGAAAGACGATGGGCGGTTCGTGCAGGATGGCGCACCCCAGGGCCAGGCGCTGCTTCCAGCCGCCGGACAGTTCGCCCGCCTTGGAGGTGCGCCGCTCGGTGAGGCCGGCCATCTCGACCACCCAGGCTGCCCGCTGCCGCAGCTTCTCGGCCGGCAGACGGTAGACCCCGCCGTAGAAGGCGATGTTCTCCTCCACGGTCAGGTCCTCGTACAGGGAGAAGCGCTGGCTCATGTAGCCGATGTTGGCCTTGATCAGCTCCGGCTGGGAGGCGATGTCGAACCCTGCCACGCTGCCGCTCCCCGAGGTGGGGGCCAGGATGCCGCAGAGCATGCGGATGGTGGTGGACTTGCCGGCGCCGTTGGGGCCGAGGAAGCCGAAGACCTGCCCCCTGGGGACCGCGAGGGAGATGGCGTCCACAGCGGTAAAGGCATCGAAGCGCTTGGTGAGGTTGGACAGCGTGACGGCGGGCGGTTCGGCTCCGCTCACCGTGCGGTCACTCAACGGCTCCCTGAGCGAAGCCGAAGGGAGAGAATCCGCCATATCCCCCCCGATGCCGGCGATCACCAGCTCCTCCAGCGTGGTGGCGCCGCTCCTAGTCAGTTCCCCTGGGGTGCCGCAGGCGATCAGGCGGCCGTCGTGGATCAGGCCGACCCTGTCGCAGCGCCCCGCCTCGTCCAGGTAGGCGGTGGCCACCACGATGGTGACCCCTTCGGCGTGCAGCTCGCGCAGGATGCGCCAGAAGTCGCGCCGCGACACCGGATCAACGCCGTTGGTCGGCTCGTCCAGCAGCAGCAGGCGCGGCGTGTGGATCAGGGCGCAGCAGAGCCCCAGCTTCTGCTTCATGCCGCCCGAGAGGCGCCCCGCCTGGCGCGAGACAAAAGGGGCCAGTCCGCTGAAGGAGAGCAGCCGTTCGGATCGTTCCCGCAACTCCGGGCCGGTCACGCCGAAGATGTCGGCATAAAAGGCGATGTTCTCCCCAACGGTCAGGTCGGGATAGAGGCCGAAGCGCTGGCTCATGTAGCCGATGTGCCCGTGCACCTGTTCCACCTGGGACGGGAAGGGCTGCCCCAGTACCGACAGCTCACCCGCGCTCGGGTCGAGGATGCCGGCCAGCATGCGCAGGGTGGTGGTCTTGCCGGCCCCGTCCGAGCCGACCAGGCCGAACAGCTCCCCTTCCGGGATGGCAAGCGTCAGGCCGTCCACGGCGGTCAGGTCGCCGAAACGGCGGGTGAGGTTGTGGGTGGTGATGACGGTCATGGAACTCCTGAAAAGCTCTTGCCACAGAGAACACAGCCAAAAGTAGGCGTTTCTGAGCGGGAACACAGAGAAAAATCAAAAAGTGACAAGACGTTTTTGCCTCGTGATTACCTCACGATAACCAGGAATTTTGTGTCTGAATCTTGAAGAAATCATGAAGGAATCGCGCAGCTGAAGCAGATTTCAGATTATTGCTTGTCGGTTATAAGCAGTGCATCTGCCGGCATGCCTGGTTTCAGTTCCCCTTTCGGGTTGGGCAGGGTGATCTTGACACGGTAGACCAGCTTGACCCGCTCCTTTTCGGTCTGCACGTTCTTCGGGGTGAATTCGGCCTCCGAGGCGATGAAGCTGACCCGCCCCTCGAAGCTGCGCCCCGGCCAGGTGTCCACCGTGACGCGGGCCGGCTGCCCCACCTTGACCCGCCCGAGCTCCGCCTCGGGGATATACCCCCGCACCCAGACCTCATTCATTACGCCGATGGTCACCACCGGCGCACCTGGGGCCAGCATCTCGCCCGGTTCGGCGTGTTTGGCCAGCACCAGGCCGGCGACCGGGGCGGTCAGGGTTGTCTGGGCCAGGCGCGTGTCGGCCAGGGCCAGCCCGGCGCTGGACGCCTCCACCCGGGCCTTGGCCTGGCGGACCGCATCAGGCCGCGGTCCGGCCTTGAGCAGTTTCAGGCGCTGTTCGGCCTCTGCTACGGCCGCCGTCGAAGCGTCCCGTGCCGCGCGGGCGGCGTCCAGTTCTTTCTGGGGGATCACTTCCCGCCGGAACAGGCTTTCGGCGCGGTCAGCGTCTTTGGCGAATTTGGCGGCATCGGCTCTCATGCGGGCCAGAGTCGCATCTCCCTGAGCGATTTCCTCGCGCCGGCTGCCCGCCTCCAGGTCAGCCAGCGCGGCACGGCCGGCCTTCTCGTCCGCCAGCCGGGAGGCCCGCTCCTGCTGCAGCTCGTCGTCTTCAAGGCGGGCTACCACCTGCCCGGCTGTGACGGTCATCCCTTCATCCACCAGCCGTTTGAGCAGCCGGCCCGGGACCTTGAAGGAGAGTTCCGTGGAGGTGACTTCGATGGTGCCGGACAGACGCAGATCGCCCTTTGGTCCGTTGCTGCGCCGGGCGACCAGCAGGGCCGCAATCGCTGCGGCGATGATGACGAGTATGACGACAAGAGCTTTTCTGGGCACGGTGCCTCCCGGGTGATCTGACGATGTTCGCGTAGAGTGTACCACAACGACGCGCCTGCCTGCAAAAAAGGCGACCAATGGCCGCCTTTCTTGTGTTTATGATCGTGCCGCTGTCAGTGGGCGCCGACAGCGACGGTGTGCCAGCGGCGCCGCAACGGCACATACAGGGCTCCGCCGGCCAGAAGCAGGCTGGCCAGGGCCAGTCCGGGGTGGGCGATGGCCAGGATCAGCGGGGTCAAAAGCAGCCGGGTCACGGCCCGCAGGGTGTCGTGGCGGGCGATGAAGTCGGCCAGGGGTGGGCTGACCCGGTAATAGAGCGCCACAAAGGCTCGGCCCGGGGTGTTGGTCAAGAGGTAGTGGTCGCGGAACGCACGCAGCACCTTGACCTGCGGATGCAGATAGCTGCCGTAGGCGGCCGTGGCAATGAAGCAGCCTCCTCCGCCCCCGCCGGATACCGCCACTGGCACAGTCGGCTCGGGGAGCGCCGTGCCGCTGCCATCGGTGCTGAAGCTGGATTGGTGGTTGTCCACGGTGGTCACATTGGCGGAGAGCAGGACGACTTCGTCGCCGGCGGCCGCGTTCAGGGCCGAGAACCCGGTAACGGTAAAGGTAATGCCGTCGCTATCGATGGGTATCGACGTAATGGTGCTGCCGCTCTTCTTGAACACCGCCATGCTGATGCCGCTGGTGCGGCTGGTGGTGATGCGCAGGGTGGCGATGTTGGCAATCGGCGTAAAACTGTAATAGGCAAAGGAATAATGCGGCAGAACAATGGCGGACTGGGTGGTGGAAACCGGGTAGCTGGTGAAGCTGGTCACCGGTACGTAGGGATGGATCAGGCTGAGGTCAGCGATGTGGCTGCTCCAGTCGCGGGTGTAAACCCGCTTGGCAAAGGCGAAGAACTCGCTGGACAGGGTGCTGTTGAAGGTCGCGCCGCGCAGAATGCCATCGAGGATCGGTGCCATGGGGATATCGGCTCCCCCCGTCGAATTGAGCGGGGCCAGGGTTTCCCAGGCGGTGCGCACAACTGAGGAAGAGTAGCGTTCCGCCAGGAAGCGGTTGAAGATCCAGCGGCTATAGCCGGCACCGGTGGAGGTGGCGCTGGCATCCACGGCCAGGTCAAGGCTCAGGTCGCTGTTCCGGAACCAGGCCGGGACGTAGTTGTAGAGTTGGTTGACAGCGTCGTAGAGTTCGTCCTCATGCCAGGTCGAGGTGGCTTCGGCGTACCAGATATCGAAGAAGAAGTTGTAGCCGTACTGGATGGCATGATGATACTCGTGGGCGGCCGTGATCTGCAGGCTTTGCAGCGGGGTGTAGGTCGCAACGCCGTTATTGTTCGGCTTGGTGTAGATAGTGTTGGTAAAATCCTTGTCGATCTCGATGAAACTGGCAAAGGCATTGGGAAAACCGCTCGAGGGCATGGGTGCGGTTGAGGTGGTCTGGCCGTAAATAAGTTGCGATGCCAGGCTGCTCAGATAGATGTCGTACGGAATGCCGGCCGCCGTCGGGGCCAGGCTCCAGCCGCGGCCCAGGTAGGAGGTTGCCACGTCGTCGAAGGTCTGGGCCACGGTCTGCACCCAGGAAAACGACGGCACCGCATCCACGCCGCTGGTGGTGTAGTGGATCGTGAAGCGCCCCGAAGGAGACCGCAGGGTCAGCTCGGGTCCCGACAACACCGGCGCTGCCAGCTGCTTGGCCAGGGTTTTCCGGGTGGCGGATTCCAGGTTGTTCCAGTCCCGCTGCAGGCCATGTTTGAGCGGGGTGCCGCAATGGACGGAATCTGCAGATGACCCGGGCAACAGCAGCGCTTTTTGCAGGGCGCTGGCGGTCGGGAGTGCCGATCTCTGGCCGAAAGCGGCCAGGTAGTGGTCATCGAGCGCTCCGGCAAAACAGGGGAGCGCCAGGGCAACGGTTGTCAGCAGCGTAAGGGCCAGTCGAGTGAGGTGCAGATACATTAGTCCACCATCCTTTTGCCTGCCCGGAGGGCAACGAGCGAGGTTTGCTGCGCATCGACGCGCACCGATACGGCCAGGGGCCCGGTGCCCACGGTGTAGCTGCCGGGGCTGAGCGCTATGACGAAGGCTCCCTGATCGTCGGTCTGCACGGTTGATATTTCACTGCCATTGGCATTGATCGGCAGCAGCGTGTGGCTACAGGGGATATGGGTTGCCCCGGCCGACATTTTACCGCCGGAGCGGGAGATGAAGCAGATGCCGGCAACGGCGCCGGTTCCATCCGGGAGCGCTGTCGATGCAATGTGGTCGGCCGCAGGGCCAAACACCGGCCGCATGCCGGTGCGCACTGCCACTACGGGTGCGCCGGTTTCCCCCCTGCCGCTGCGGAAGTCCCTGCCGTCAAAATAGTAGTACGACCATGTGTCGGCCGGCTTTCGGGAGGCCGCCAGCGCTGCGGTGGCTATCAGCAGTACGGCGATGGCCGCGCCTATGATGGTGAAGCCCGAGGTCATGGGGGTCTCCTTTCAGTTCATTGTGCCGCTAGTTCGGACCCGAGTCAAACGGAATGACGGCGGGGCGGTCTCTGCTTGACTTTGGCCAAAATTGCATATAAATTCATACGTTCAGTATTCAGTGTGACGACCGACTGTGTCTGCATGACAGTTACTAATACCAGAGAGGAGTTTCACATGTCAGAAAAATTTATTTTTACCTCGGAATCGGTTTCCGAAGGCCATCCGGACAAGGTTGCCGACCAGGTTTCCGATGCCATTCTGGACGCCATCCTGGCCCAGGATCCCAAAGCCCGCGTGGCCTGCGAGACCCTGGTGACCACCGGCATGGCGGTCATCGCCGGCGAAATCACCACCAATGCCGTGATCAACTACTCCGAAATTGCCCGCAACACCATCCGTGAAATCGGCTACACCGACTCGGAGATGGGCTTCGATGCCGATACCTGCGCCGTGCTTGTTTCCATCGACCGTCAGTCCCCCGACATTTCCCAGGGCGTGTCCGAAGGCGAAGGCCTGCACAAGGAGCAGGGCGCCGGCGACCAGGGGCTCATGTTCGGCTATGCCTGCAACGAGACTCCGGAGCTGATGCCGATGCCGATCCAACTGGCCCACGAACTGGTGGCCAAGCTGGCTGAAGTGCGCAAGTCAGGCGAACTGAACTTCCTGCGCCCGGACTCCAAATCCCAGGTTTCCGTAGAGTACGAAAACGGCCATCCCAAGCGCATCGACACGGTGGTCATCTCCACCCAGCACACCCCGGATGTGACCCACGCCGAGATCGAGAAGCAGGTCATCGAAAAGGTAGTCAAGAAGGTCATCCCCGCCAACCTGCTCGATGCCAACACCCGCTACTTCATCAACCCGACCGGCCGGTTCGTGGTGGGCGGTCCCATGGGCGACTGCGGCCTGACCGGCCGCAAGATCATCGTCGACACCTACGGCGGCATGGGCCGTCACGGCGGCGGCGCCTTCTCCGGCAAGGACCCCTCCAAGGTGGACCGCTCCGCCGCCTACATGGGGCGTTACGTGGCCAAGAACCTGGTGGCCGCCGGCCTGTGCGAGCGCTGCGAGGTGCAGGTGGCGTATGCCATCGGCGTGGCCCAGCCGGTTTCGATTCACGTGGACAGCTTCGGCACCGGCAAGGTAAGTGAAGACCGCCTGGCGGAACTGATCCGCGAGGTGTTTGACATGCGCCCCCGCGCCATCATCGAGCAGCTCGACCTGCTCCGCCCGATCTACAAGAAGACCGCCGCCTACGGCCACTTCGGCCGCGAACTGCCGGAATTTGCCTGGGAGAAGACCGACAAGGCGGCTATCCTGAAGCAGAAGGCTGGAATTTAATTTATCAGGGGAATTGACATGTCCAAAACTTACAAAATAGCGGTTCTGCCGGGCGACGGCATCGGGCCGGAGGTGATGGCCGAGGCGCTGCGCGTGCTGGACGCCGTAGAAGCCAAATATGGCGTGAAATTCGAGCGCACCCACGCCAACGTGGGGGGCGCCGGCATCGACAACGAGGGCAAAGCCCTGCCCGAGACCACGGTCAACATCTGCAAGGCGAGCGACGCCATCCTGTTCGGCTCGGTGGGCGGCCCCAAATGGGAAAGCCTGCCGCCGGACGAGCAGCCCGAGCGCGGGGCGCTGTTGCCGCTGCGCAAGATCTTCGGCCTGTACGCCAACCTGCGTCCGGCCATCATCTTCCCGTCCCTGACCGGCGCTTCATCGCTCAAGGAAGAGGTCATCGCCGGCGGTTTCAACGTGCTGGTGATCCGTGAACTGACCGGCGGCATCTACTTCTCCCAGCCCAAGGGGATCGAAGGTGTCGGCCGCGAGCGGGTCGGGGTGGATACCATGCGCTACAGCGTGCCCGAGATCGAGCGCATCACCCACGTAGCGTTCCAGGCTGCCCGCAAGCGGGGCAAGAAGGTCTGCTCCATCGACAAGGCCAACGTGCTCTCCACCTCCGTGCTCTGGCGCGAAGTGGTCATCGGCATTGCCAAGGAATATCCGGACGTGGAGCTCTCCCACATGTACGTGGACAATGCGGCCATGCAGCTGGTCAAGTGGCCCAAGCAGTTCGATGTCATCCTGTGCGAGAACATGTTCGGCGACATCCTCTCCGACGAGGCGGCCATGCTGACCGGCTCGCTCGGGATGCTGCCGTCCGCCTCGCTGGCCGAGGGGACCTTCGGCATGTACGAGCCTTCCGGCGGCTCGGCCCCGGACATCGCCGGCCAGGGGATCGCCAACCCCATAGCCCAGATCCTCTCCATGGGCATGATGCTCAAGTTCTCCTTCGGCATGCTTGAAGCGGCCGATGCCATTGACAATGCCGTGGCCAAGGTGCTGGATCAGGGTATCCGCACCCGCGACATCTACCAGAATCTCGCAGGCGAGAAACTGGTCAATACGAAGGAAATGGGCGACGCGATTATCGCTGCTCTCTAAAATTTCTCCATCAGAAAAGGAATCGAGACTATGAAAGTCGGAATCGTCGGTTGGCGCGGTATGGTCGGTTCGGTCCTCATGCAGCGGATGCAGGAGGAGGGTGATTTCAGCATCGGCATCGAGCCGGTATTTTTCTCCACGTCCCAGGCCGGGCAGCAGGCCCCCATGAACGCAGGCACCCTGAAAAGCGCCGACGATATCGCCGAGCTGAAGAAGCTCGATATCATCATCACCTGCCAGGGGGGCGACTACACCAAGGCGGTTCATCCCGAGCTGCGCAAGCAGGGGTGGAACGGCTACTGGATCGATGCCGCGTCGACCCTGCGCATGGAGGACAATGCGGTCATCATCCTCGACCCGGTCAACCGCAACGTGATCGACAAGGCCTTGGCCAATGGTCAGAAGGACTTCATCGGCGGCAACTGCACCGTCAGCCTGATGCTCATGGGCCTGGGCGGCCTGTTCCGCGCCGGTCTCGTGGAGTGGCTCTCCTCCATGACCTACCAGGCGGCCTCTGGCGCCGGCGCCCCCAACATGCGGGAACTGCTGGCCCAGAAGGGGGTGCTGCACGGTTCGGTGGCCCATCTGCTCAAGGATCCCTCCTCGGCCATCCTGGACATTGACCGGGAGGTGACCTCGGTCCTGCGCGGCGACACCCTGCCCAAGAAGGAGTTCGGTTTTCCGCTGGCCGGCAACGTACTCCCCTGGATCGACCGCGAGGTGGAGGATGGCCAGAGCCGCGAGGAGCTGAAAGGCTTCCAGGAAACCAACAAGATCCTCGGCACGACCACCCCGATCCCGGTGGACGGCATTTGCGTCCGGGTCGGCGCCATGCGCTGCCACAGCCAGGCCATCACGATCAAGCTGAACAAGGACCTGCCGCTGGCCGACATCGAGCAGTTGATCGCCAATGACAACCAGTGGGTCAAGCTGGTGCCCAACAACAAGGCCGACACCCTGGCGCAGCTGACCCCGGCTGCGGTGTCCGGCACCCTGACCGTCCCGGTCGGCCGTGTGCGCAAGATGAAGATGGGCCCGCAGTTCGTGCAGGCGTTTACCTGCGGGGATCAGCTCCTGTGGGGAGCGGCCGAGCCGTTGCGCCGCATGTTGCGGATTCTGGTCGAAAAGTAGTGTGTGAGAACGCGCCTTTTGCGCAATCCCTGCGTAAGTCTGCGGCTTCCCGCCTGCGACGTAGCGCTGCTACGCCTCGGCGCGAAACCTTGACAGCCTTGGGCTTGCACAAAAATCACGTTCTTTAGGTTAAGGCAGAGCGCCCCTTCGCGGGGCGCTTTCTCGTTTAAAGGAAAGTATGAAACCTGTATTGAACAAACCCGAACTGCTGGCCCCGGCCGGCTCGCTGGAGTCCTTTTTCGCCGCCATGGAAAAGGGGGCCGATGCGGTCTATGCCGGCCTGCGCGACTTCTCGGCCCGGGCCCGGGCCAAGAACTTCACGCTCGCCCAGATGGAGCGGATGCTGGCCTATGCCCATGCCCATGGCCGGCGCATCTACATCACCCTCAACACCCTGGTCAAGGAAAAGGAGCTGCCCCAGCTGGTGGACACCCTGTCGGCCCTGGCAGGCATGCGGGCGGACGGCGTGATCGTCCAGGACCTGGCCGTGGCACGGCTGGTGGCCAAGCACTTTCCCTCCATTCCGCTCCACGCCTCGACCCAGATGACCATCCACAACACCCCCGGGGTGCAGATGCTGCACGAGCTCGGCTTCCAGCGGGCGGTGCTGGCCCGGGAGCTGGCCCTGGACGAGGTGGGGGCTATCGCCGCTGCCACGCCGGTGGAGATCGAGGTGTTCGTGCACGGGGCGCTCTGTTTTTCCATCTCCGGGCAGTGTTTTTTCTCCTCCTATCTGGGGGGGCACAGCGGCAATCGCGGCCGCTGCGCCCAGCCGTGCCGCCGTTTGTACGGCCATCGCGGCAAGGAGGGGCACTACTTTTCCACCAGCGACCTGTCGGCCATCGACATGCTGCCGGAGCTGACACGGGCCGGGGTGAAATCGCTCAAGATCGAGGGGCGCATGAAGTCGGCCGAGTACGTGGCCAGCGTGGTCGAGGCCTACCGCCTGGTGCTGGACGCGCCGGAGCGCAAGCGGCCGGAAGCGCTCAAGGAAGCCAAGGAGATGCTCAAATTTTCCTTCGGCCGCACCCCCACCAAGGGGTTTCTGGCCTCCCAGCAGCCGGACGACATTGCCAACCCGTGGCAAAAAGGTGGCACCGGCCGATTTGTGGGGCAGATCAAGGCCGTGCGCGGCAACCGTTTGAGCTTCGAATCCCGCGACAGCCTCCATGTGGGGGACCGGTTGCGGGTGCAGCCCAAAAGCGACATGGCCGGCCAGGCCTGGACCGTGCGCGAACTGTTCCAGAACCGCCGCAAAGTGATGGAGGCCAAAGCCGGCATCGCCGTGGAGGTGGAGACCCCCTTTCGCTTCAGTGTGGGGGATGCGGTCTACAAGGTGTCGTCGAATGAGGCCTTCACCCTGAGCGACAGCGCCTGCCAGCGCCGCCTGGAGTCGGTCTCGGGGGACAAGTACCCCTGCCGGCTACGGGTGTCCATGGCTGGCCAGGTCATGGTGATCGATGCCGAAGTCGGCGGTGAGCGACACGAGTTCCGCTATCCGCTCGGTGTGCTTGAAACGGGCCGAAGCAGCGACATGCAGGCGGTGCTGCAGGGGCAATTCGCCAAGACCGGCGATACCCCGTTCCGGCTGGAGGCGCTGCTGGCGGACCATTTTCCGGCGGTGCTCATTCCCATGGCGCTGTTCAAGGAGCTGCGCCGCATGTTCTACCAGCAGCTGGCCGAGGCGGTCACCAGCGGTTTCCGCGAGCGTTTGGCCGCCGCGAAGTCGGCAGCCTTGCGGGAACTGAAGGAGCATGCCGCCATACCCGCGCGGCCGGCTGCCAGGGAATCGCTCTGGCTGGTGCTGGAGGATGCCCGAGACTGGCGCTTCGCCCAGCAGAACGGGGCCGAGGGGGTCATCATCCCCCTGTCCCGGGCGGCCATTCACCAGCTGCCGTCAACGATCCCACGCATGCGCGGCTTCGAGGAGCGCATCGTCTGGCAGCTCCCGTTCATGCTCTTCGACCGCGACCTGCCGCTCTACCATGATGCCCTGCGGTATCTCCACAACGCCGGTTTCCGGCGGTTCGAGGCGGCCAACCTCTCCCACTTCGCCCTGCTGCGCGGCCTGGAGCAGGTGCGGATTTCGGCCTGGCACCGCTGTTTCGCCCTCAACAGCCAGGCGCTGACCGCCTGGAACGAGCTGGGCGCCGCGTCGGCCACCCTCTACCTGGAGGATGACGCGGCCAACTGCGCCGACCTGCTGGCCCCAGGCAGCGCCATCGAGCGCCGGGCCGTGGTCTACGGCCCGCTGCCGGTTATGACCACCAAGATTCGGCTGAAGGATGTGCACAGCAACACGCCGCTGCAGTCGGACCGGGGAGAGGCGTACAGCGTCACGTCCCGCGACGGGCTGCAGACCATTACGGCAGCGACGCCGTTTTCCCTGACGGCCCGGCACCAGGAGTTGCGCCAGATGGGATGCGCCACGTTCGTGATCGATCTGACCCAGGCGCGGCGCGAAAGCTGGCCGGAGATCCTGGGAGCCTTTCGCGCCAACCGGGCGATTCCGGGCACCACGGAGTTCAATTTTGCGACGGAGCTGGTATGAAACAACGAACCACGATGCGAACTCTGGTCGTTAACACGTTGCTGGTCAGTGCGTGCCTGCTGCTGTTCAGTGCGTCAGACGCCCGCGCCGGGCGGGTCATCGAGGGCATGGTGCGGGCCGTGTATGACGGCGACACCGTACAGTTGGCCACCCGCGAGGACAGCCGCCTCAAGGTCCGTCTCTACGGCATCGACGCCCCGGAAACCAGAAAACCGGACATGCCGGGCCAGCCATTCGGGGAGATCGCCAAGCGCACCCTGATGTACAAGGTCATGGGGCGGCGCGTCTCGGCCGAGATCATGGATGTGGATCAGTACAAGCGGGCCGTGGCGGTCATCCGCTACAACGGCCGGGACATCAACCGCGAGATGGTGGCCGAGGGGTTCGCCTGGGCTTACAAGCAGTATTTGCAGGGGCCCTACGCCTCGGAGTACCTGAGGGCCGAAGAGCGCGCCCGTTCGCGTCATGCCGGGTTATGGCAGGATGCCAACCCGTTGCCGCCCTGGGAGTTCCGGCGGACCGCCAAGGGCCCAAAAAGCGCGCCTAAAGGTGGCGCTCACCGTCGCTAAGGGTTGCTGATCGCTCTGTTGCGCCGCCTGTAAGCATTTCGCCCGGCTCCCTTTGATAACCGGTTGTTTTTTTTCGAGCCAGCTACTATTATACGATGCCTGCTCATCGATACTGTCGGGAGAGTCCTGTCATGTTCCTAAGGGTTGCTGATGTCGCCTCTGCAGTCGGCGTTGAAGAAAAGACGGTGCTGGGCTGGATCAAGCACCAGGGATTGCCGGCGCACCGGCAGAATGACCGCTATCAGATCAATCGGGTGGATCTCCTGGAATGGGCTACGAACCATGGCATAACCATTCCGCCGGATGTCTTTGCGGCGAGCGGTGAATCTCCTCAAATTCCTGCCGTGTCCGCGGCGCTGCTGCAGGGAGGCATACACTACGAGCTGCCGGGCGACACCCCGGAAGAGGCGCTACGGGAAGTGGTTGCCCGGCTCAAGCTGCCCCCTGGCATGGATCCTGAATTTCTGCTGCAGACTCTTTTGGCGCGCGAGGCGCTCGGTTCCACTGCCTTCGGCAACGGCATCGCCATTCCCCATGTCCGCAATCCGATCGTCGGGCAGACGGGCGAATCCGCCATCAGCCTCTGCTTTCTGAAAAAACCGATCGACTTCGATGCCCTTGACGGCAAGCCGGTGACAATCCTCTTCACCCTGGTGACCCCCAACGTCAAGGCCCACCTGAACCTGCTGGCGAAGCTCGCCTTCCTGCTGCACGATCAATCGTTTCAAGCGTTGTTGCACCGCCCCGGTACCGAGGCCGAGATCATGTCTGCGATCCGTAGCTTGGAGGAAACCATCATCAGGAGGTAAGTGCGTCATGGCGCTGGAGTCTGTGTCCCCGACTATGCTGATTGTCATCGCCACGTTGCTGGCCGCATGCTCAGGCGCTCCGTTGCTTATTCCGCCCCTGAAGTCGCCCCGTGGCCAACTGCTGGCCATCGGACTCATGCTGACAGCTGCCGGTGCCGGACTGACCGGCGCACTGCTGGTGCTGCTGAACAGCCGGTCCGAACTCATTCCCCTCCCCTGGACGCTCCCCTTTGGCGAGGCCCGATTCGGTGTCGATCCCCTGTCCGCCTGGTTTCTCATCCCCATTTTCCTCATCCCTGGCTGTGCTGCGCTCTACGCTCGCACCTATTGGTCTGTGGAGCACCACCCTCGCAACATCGGCAAGATGACCTTCTTTTTCGGCCTGATGACCGCCAGCATGAGTGGGGTCGTCATTGCCCGGGACGGTATCTCCTTCCTGTTCGCCTGGGAAATCATGGCCCTGGCGGCCTATTTTCTCATTACGACAGAAGACGAAAAACCGGAAGTGAACGAGGCCGGCACCCTGTATATGATCACCACCCATATTGCCACGCTCGGCCTTTTTGCCCTGTTTCCGCTGCTGAACATTGCCACCGGTACCTGGCTCTTCCCCACTGCCGGCGCTCTGGAAGCCGGTTCCCCCCTGGCTGCCGCGATCTTCCTGACCGCCCTGTTCGGCTTCGGCATGAAGGCGGGCATCATGCCGTTCCACATCTGGCTTCCCTCGGCCCATGCCAATGCCCCGAGCCATGTCTCAGCCGTCATGTCCGGCGTCATTCTCAAGGTCGGCATCTACGGGCTGGTGCGGACCCTGTCGTTCTTTCATGGCGTTCCGCTCTGGTGGGGGGGGTGCGTGCTGCTCCTCGGGGTTGTTTCCGGCGTAGTGGGCGTGGCCTTTGCCATTGGGCAGCACGATCTGAAGCGGCTTTTGGCGTATCACAGCATCGAAAATATCGGCATTATCGCCATGGGATTGGGGGTGGCGCTGATCGGCCAGGCGACCGGGTCCGGCGCCATGATGCTGCTCGGCATGGCCGGGGCACTGCTGCATGTGCTGAACCACGCCACGTTCAAGGCGCTGCTCTTTCTGGGGGCCGGGTCGGTGATCCACGCCTGCGGCACCCGCGACATCGACCTGATGGGAGGTGTCGGCCGCCGCCTCCCCTTTACGGCGCTGCTGTTCGGCATTGGCGCGGTCGCGATCTGCGGCCTGCCGCCGCTCAACGGTTTTGTCAGCGAACTGCTGATCTACCTCGGTTTTTTCCGAGGCGTCCAGGGGAGCGGCATCGGTGCTGCGGCGACCGCCTTGTCCGCCCCCGCGCTTGCCCTGGTCGGCGGCCTGGCCGTTGCCTGTTTCGTCAAGGTGTACGGCATCGTCTTTCTGGGGGCGCCCCGCAGCCGGGCACATGCCGCCCACCATGAAGCACGGTGGCAGATGCTCCTGCCCATGGCGCTTTTGGCCCAGATCTGCGCCATTGTCGGCCTGGCGCCGGCGCTCTTCGGCGATGTCCTGCAGCGGGCCAGCCTGACGGCATTGCCGACGTTTGTCCCGTCGCGCGAGGAGATGCTGCCTGAACTGGTGCCCCTGCCCATGGTGACACTTTTGGGTGTGGCCCTGCTGGGCCTGCTGGCCCTGTTCGCCTTCTGGTATCGGCGCCGCCTGGCACAGTCTCCGGTCGCAGAGACGAGCACCTGGGGCTGCGGCTATCTGCGCCCTGCTCCGCGGATGCAGTACAGCGCCTCATCGTTCGCCCAGATGCTGACCGGCCTGTTTGCCTTCGCCCTCCGGCCGCGCAGCCACCGTCCCCGCATTGCGGGGATCTTCCCGGAGCGTACCGGATTTCACAGCCATGTCCCGGAGGCGGTGCTGGAACTGGTCTATATCCCGGCCCTGCAGCGCCTCGTGGAGCGCTGCAGCGGTCTCCGCAAGCTGCAGAGCGGCATTTTGCAGCAGTATGTCCTCTACACCCTGATCACCCTGATGGTGCTGCTCTTGAGCGATTACCTGCTGTGACTACTCGGAGGACGAGGGAGGCCGCGCCATGACCCCTAACGGCACCATCAATGAGCAACCGATAACGGACCGCATCAACTGGGTGTTCGATCTGGCACAGCGCTATTCGGCCGAGTTCTGCTCACCCGAGGCCTTTCTGGCCCGAGAGCGCTATCTGGCGCGGCATCCGACCGCCATTGCAGTCCTGAAATGCATGGACGGCCGGATCAATATTCCGGTGGCCACCAACACGCCTCCCGGCATCATCCAGCCATTCCGCAACCTGGGCGGGATGTTCGACATGGGGTGGCCCCACCTGGGAGAGGTGCTGGCCCAGTATGTCCAACGGATGGTGAGCAGTGGCCGGCGCGTGCTGATCCTGATCACCTACCATTTTTCACGCGGCGATGTCCACCGGGGCTGCTCCGGCTTCGGTTGCGATACGGGGGCGGCCCTCGCCCATACCCGTCAGATCCGGAGCCAGATGGAGGCAATCTTCGGGAGCGCCCACGACACCGTCTACCCACTCATCTGCGGCTTTGAAACCGATGAGGACGCGCTCCTCCTGCACAGTTCCGACGGCCGTGTCCTGGATCTGTCCGCTGACATGACCATGAACGAACTGATGGCAGAGTTGGCGCAGCGCTTCCATGACATGCCCCACGAAATGCGCGGTGACCTTGTGCCGCTTCTGGCCGGCAACCTGTCTCACATCAAGGAACTGCGCCAGGAGCGCCGGTCGCTTGTTGTCGAGCATCGCGAGTGGATGATCTGCCTGGGGCGCGGCTTCGATTTTCTTCATACCCCCAACCTGGCACTGATCATCGGGCCGTACAGCCCCAACCTGGCCGACCCGATCCGCAAGGCGGCGGCCATCATCGAAAGCAACATGGCGGCCGGGCGTATCCCCGGCGACGGGTTTCTGCTGCTCGCCTCGGTGCCGTACGATGAAATCGGGGTCGATCGGGCCCGCGCCGTCATGAAGTCCCATTTCCTCTCCATGTTCGCCGCCGAAGTGATCGAACGGGAATTCCCCGACCTGGCCGGAAAAATGGTCCGCCGCACGGCGGTGCTGGACTGGAACTCCCGCAGGATCGAGGCGCTGCCGGGACCAAACGGAGAGGGCCTGCCGCTGCCGTAGCCCGCTCCCGCAATGCCCGCTCCGCCCTGAAGAGCCCGGGAACACCGGTTCGACCTGCCCGATTGACGACTCTATAACAATTTTTTATTGACAGGCGGCTGGCTGCAGGTTCACTATCTCAGGCACTGGAGACGTGCTGACCGCCCCCTTCCTGTTCGTCGCCATTTACTCCAAGGAGTTCTTTCCATGTCTATCGATCCGCAGGGTGTTTTTGACCCTGCACTCGTGGCGCTGGTCGCTGCGCTTGTTATCGGCTGTGCCGGCCTGCCCGGCCTGCTTCTGCGGACACCCGGCCCGGGTCAGATCATTGCCGCTGCCGCGACGATCCTGGCTGCGCTGGCCGGCATACCCGCCGGCCTGGCCCTTTTGTTCTGCCGCACGACGACGACCTATCTCCTTGACTGGGGGCTCCCCTTCGGAGCCTGCGAACTGGTCATCGATCCCCTTTCCGCATTCTTTCTGCTTCCCATCTTTCTGGTTGCCGCTGCCGGTTCCCTGTTCGCCCTCGGCTACTGGCCCGCTGCCGAGCATCGCTCCACCGAGCGAGGACTGACCTTTTTCTTCGGCCTGCTGGCTTCCTCAATGGCGTTTCTGGTCATGGCGCGCAACGGCGTCTTCTTCCTGATGGTCTGGGAAGTCATGGCCCTGTCCGCCTATTTTCTGTTGGTCACGGAGCATGACCGGGAGGATGTCCGGCGCGCCGGGATCGTCTATCTGGTCGCCACCCATATCGGCAGCGCCGCCCTGTTTGTTTTCTTTTCCCTGTTGGCCGCCCAGACCGGTTCGTTCCTCCTCCCCGCCGCGGGCTCCCTTTCCGCTCTTCCCCCGGTCGCCATGGCACTGGCCCTGACCGCCTTTGTCGGTTTCGGCGCCAAGGCAGGCATCATGCCGCTCCATATCTGGCTCCCCTCGGCCCATGCCAACGCCCCCAGCCACGTTTCGGCCATGATGTCCGGCGTCATGCTGAAGATGGGCCTCTACGGCATTTTTCGCACCCTGACCTTTTTCCACGACCCTCCCTTTATTTGGGGCGCGTTTCTCACGGTGGCCGGCATTACCTCTGCCCTGCTCGGCATCGCTTTTGCCGTGGCTCAGCGCGACCTGAAGCGCCTGTTGGCCTGCAGCAGCATCGAAAACGTCGGCATCATCACCACCGGGCTCGGCGTGGCGCTGATGGGCATCTCCAGCCACCACGCCCCATTGGCCTACCTGGGACTGGCCGGCGCCCTGCTGCATATCCTCAATCACAGCTTTTTCAAGCCGCTTTTGTTCCTCGGCTCCGGAGTGGTCATCCATGCCAGCGGTACGCGCGAATTGAACCTGATGGGGGGGCTTGCCAAGGGCATGCCGCGGGCCGCATTCCTCTTCCTGGTTGGTTCGATTGCCATCTGCGGCATCCCGCCCCTGAACGGTTTTGTCGGTGAATTCCTGCTCTACCTCGGCTTCTTCTCCCAGCTTCAGGCCGACAGCCTGGTCTACCTGGCTCTGTTGGCGCCTCTGCTGGCCCTGGTGGGCGGACTGGCGGTAATTGCCTTTACCAAGCTGTACAGCGCGGTCTTTCTCGGCCCTGCCCGCAGCCCCGGGGCGGCTCACCCGCATGAGCCCGGGCCGGCCATGCTGCTTCCCATGGCGCTGTTTGCCCTGCTGTGCCTCGCGGTGGGTTTGCTGCCGCAGCTGGCGCTGCGCCTGGTGTCGCCTGTGGTGGCGGCTTTCATGCCTCGTGAGGCCGCAGTCGTGCCTGTCATGGACTATACGGCGATTCTGGGGCGTCTCTCGCTCCTGGGGCTGCTTTTGGCGGCAGCCGCCGGCGTAGTGGCCCTCTTCTGGTCATGGCGCCTGAGGCGCTCCAGGGTCGGCGTTGCCCCCACCTGGGGGTGCGGGTACCTGCGCGGCACGTCCCGCATGCAGTACGGCGGCACGGCGTTTTCCGAGATCGCGGTGTCGGTTTTCGATGGCATCATCCGGCAGCGGGTCGAGCGCCCCATGTTGGCAGGGCTCTTTCCGGCGGTGGCCCGCTGTGTCGACCGTCCCACGGAAACGGTGCTGGAGCGGATCGTTTCGCCCCTGTTTCACCTGGCCGGGTTGTCGTTTGCCTTTCTGCGGCGTTTGCAGCACGGCAAGATGCACGTCTACATGATCTATATTTTCGCCACCCTGTTGATACTGATGCTCTGGGCCCGTTAGGGAGGCCGCCCATCGTATTTTGTGGGCTGTTGGGGAGAGTGGTTATGACAAACAGCATCGTTCACATTTTTCTCGCACTGGCTATGCCGCCGCTGCTTCTGGGGGTGATCGGCAAGACCAAGGCCGCCTTTGCCGGACGGGTCGGCGCACCGTTTCTGCAGCCCTACTACGACATCCTGCGACTGCTGCACAAGGGGACCGTGTTCAGTACGACCACCACCTGGGTGTTTCGCGCCGGGCCCGTCGTCGCCCTCGCGACCACGGCGGTGGCGGCGCTCCTGGTCCCCTTCGGGGCGCATCCGTCGCCGGTCTCGTTTCAGGGCGACATGATCCTCTACGCGTATCTGTTCGCCCTGGGGCGCTTTTTCACCATGGCTGCCGCACTGGACACCGGCTCCAGTTTCGAGGGGATGGGGTCGGCCCGTGAAGCGACATACTCCTGCCTGGCCGAACCGACCCTCTTTTTCGCTCTGATCACCCTATCGCGCCTCTCCGGCTCCTACTCACTCACCGGCATGCTCTCCAACGTGAGCTCCGGCGCCTGGCTGTACGCCGGGGCATCGCTTCTGCTCATGATCGGCGGCATGTTCATCGTGCTGTTGGCCGAAAATTGCCGCATTCCGTTCGATGACCCCAACACCCATCTGGAGCTGACCATGATCCACGAGGTCATGGTGCTCGACCATAGCGGCCCCGCATTTGCGCTCATCCAGTACGGCGCCGGGCTCAAGCTGTTCGTCATGGGTGCCTTTTTCCTCCAGTTGGCACTCCCCTTTACCACCGGCAGTCCGCTGCTGGATTGGGGCGTATTCGTCATTTCCATGCTGTTGTTGGCGGTTGTCATCGGGGTGGTCGAATCGGTCATGGCCCGTCTGCGGCTGGTTCGTATCCCGCAACTGCTGGTAGCCGCCACCATTCTGGCGGCATTTTCCACCCTGCTTGTGCTCAGGTGATGCCATGATCTCCCTTGCCGACCAATTGCTCGTCCTTGTCCTGCTGATCAATTTCATCTCCCTGGGCACCAGCCGGCTGGTTTTTTCGATCCGGGCGGTGGCGGCCCAGGGGGTCATCCTGGGAATCCTGCCCGGCCTGATCCATCCCTTTTCCTGGCACCTGGTGGCGATCACCCTGGGGATCATCACCGCCAAGGGTTTTGTCATCCCGCACCTGCTCAACCGGGCAGTGCGTTCGGCCGAGATCAAGCGCGAGGTGGAGCCGTTCCTGGGGTATGTTCCCACGCTGCTGCTCGGCGCGCTCTTCACGGCGCTTTCCTTCGGGTTTGCCGGCAAGCTGCCGCTTTTGCCGGAACATCAGAACTACATGTTCGTGCCGGCTTCCATTGCCACCCTCATGAGCGGGTTTCTGCTCCTGACGACCCGGCGCAAGGCAATTTCCCAGGTTATCGGTTATCTGGTCCTGGAAAACGGCATCTTCATCTTCGGACTGCTTTTGGCCGATGCCATGCCGATCATGGTCGAGGCGGGCGCCTTGCTGGATCTCCTGGTCGGCACTTTCGTGATGGGGATCGTCATCAACCACATCAGCCGTGAGTTTTCGTCGCTGGACACCTCACGCCTGACCTCCCTGAAAGAGGAGTAGTTCCATGTCCGTTTATGCCGCCCTGATCCTTGTGCCGCTCCTTGGCGCGGCCACGACCTGGCTGATCCCCTATGACCGCCTGCGGCCCAAGGTCCTGACGCTCTTTGCATTCGCACATTTGGCGGTCACCATTCATATGCTGTCCTTTCCACCGGCCGCATCACCCGGCGGCTGGTTTCACCTGGACGCGCTCGGCAAGATCGTTCTGCTCAGCACCAGTATCCTGTTCCTGTTCTGCGCCTTCTACTCCATAGGCTATCTGTTCTACCGCCGGGAGCGCTCCAACCGGGTGCTCTGCATCGGCATCCTGATCTGCCTCTCGGCCGCCTCTCTGGTGACCATTACCCACCATATGGGCCTGATGTGGGTGGCGCTGGAAACCACCACCATCTCCATGGCCCCGCTGATTTACTTCAACCGCAATGCCCGCTCCATCGAAGCGACCTGGAAGTATCTGCTGATCTGCTCGGTGGGGGTCGCCCTGGCCCTGATCGGCCTCTATTTTCTGGCGTATGCCACGATCGTTGCCCGGGTGGAGCCGTCGCTCTTGCTGGACGATCTGATGCGCGATGCGGCGAAGCTCTCCTCCGGCTGGGTGCATGCCGCCTTTGTCTTTTTGCTGGTCGGCTTCGGCTCGAAAATGGGTCTGGCGCCGCTTCACACCTGGAAGCCGGACGCCTATGGCGAGGCGCCGGGCCTGGTCGGCGCGCTGTTGGCCGGCGGTCTGGTGAACCTGTCGTTTCTGGCGCTTCTGCGGGTCTATCAACTTTGCATCGCCACCAGGGAAATTGCCTTTTTCCAGAATGCCCTGGTCATCATGGGCTTGGTGTCGATGATTTTTGCTGCCATCTTCATGGCGCGCCAGGCGGATTTCAAACGGATGCTGGCCTATTCCAGCGTCGAGCATGTGGGTATCATGGCGGTGGCGCTCGGTCTGGGGGGGAGGGCGATCTTCGGCGCGCTCTTCCATATCCTGGCCAACGGCCTCACCAAGGGGGTGCTGTTTCTCTCCTGCGGCAATATCCATCGCTCCTACAACAGCAAGAGCACCGACCATGTCCGTGGCGCCCTGCGCCGCCTGCCCTGGTCGGGAGGGCTGTTTCTGGCGGGTTTCATCGCCATAACCGGTTCGCCCCCCTTTGCTCCGTTCATCAGTGAATTTTCAATCGTCAGCAGCGCCTTCATCCAGGGCCGCATGCTGGTCGGCACCCTCTTTCTGATCTCGCTGACCATCATCTTCATCGGCATGGCGTTGACGGTCCTGCCGATGGTCATGGGCGAGGTGCCGGCTGAGAGCGAGACCACCACCTACCGCGACACCGTCTGGACTGTCGGACCGCCGCTCGGGTTTTTGCTGCTGGTCTTCGTGCTGGGCGTCTGGATCCCGGCGCCGCTCATGGCGCTTCTGCGGGAGGCTGCCACGCTTCTGGAGGTGGGGCCATGAGCTTCGGCATGAAGACCTTTTACAATGGCACCGCGTTTCCGCGCACCGCTATCCCGATGGTGGACAATGACCTCTTTTTTCAGGCGATCCTGGATGCCACGGCGGCCCGCTGGCGGGTCTGCTCGTATTCCGGTGTGCCGACTCCCGAGGGGGCGACGCTCTACTGTGTGATGTCTTCCCGGGCAGGGAGCGGTACGCTCGGCATTATCGCCACCCGTGTGGGGCGCACCTTTCCCTCGCTGGCCCTGGCCTGTCCCCAGCTGCATCTCTTCGAGCGCGAGATTGCCGAGCAGTGTCTGGTGCGGCCGGAGGGGCATCCCTGGTTCAAGCCGGTCCGTTTTCAGAAGGCATTATGCCCGGGGGACGGTTTCTGGAAGGAAACCGACGGTGGCGGCCTGCTGCCGAGTGTGATGGACTTTTACCGCGTCGAGGGGGATGAGGTTCATGAGGTGGCGGTCGGGCCGGTGCATGCCGGGATCATCGAGCCGGGGCACTTTCGTTTCCAGTGTCACGGCGAGGAGGTCTTTCATCTGGAGATCTCGCTCGGCTATCAGCATCGAGGGATCGAGCGCAGCCTGATCGGCGGGCCTTCGCCCCGTACCATGCACCTGATGGAGACCATCGCCGGCGATACTACGATCGGGCATGGACATGCCTACTGCATGAATCTGGAATCTCTGGGGGGCGTGTTTGCCCCGCCGCGGGCAGAGGCGGTAAGGGGCATTGCCTTGGAGCTTGAGCGGCTGGCCAATCACACCGGCGACCTGGGGGCGATCGCCGGAGACGTGGGGTATCTGCCGACCGCCTCGTTCTGCGGCCGGATTCGCGGCGACTTTCTCAATATGACGGCTCTGCTTTGCGGCAGTCGTTTCGGACGTGGCCTGCTCCGGCCCGGCGGCATCGGTTACGACTGCGATGCGGCGTTGGTGGAGGAACTGCAGGGGCGTCTGCAGGCGGCGCGCAAAGACCTGACCGGGGCGATCGACCTGCTCTGGAGCACCCCTTCGGTCATGGGGCGTCTGGAGAATACCGGTCCCGTGTCGGAGGCGGATGCCCGCCAGATCGGCCTGGTCGGCCCGGCGGCCCGGGCCTGCGGCCTGAATCGCGACGTGCGCCGCGACCACCCCTTCGGCATTTTCCGGGTGAGTCAGATACCGGTCATCACAGCCACCACCGGTGATGTGTACGCCCGGACGCTGGTGCGCTGGCTGGAGGCGGAGCGTTCCCTGGACTTCATTGCCGAGCAGCTGCGCCAGTTGCCGCGGGGCGGTAATCGCACCTCGCTGAAAGGGGTGGCTGCCAATCAATGTGCCGTGGCCCTGACCGAGGGGTGGCGTGGCGAAATCTGCCATCTGGCCCTGACCGACGGCCAGGGGCGCTTCGAACGCTACAAGATCACCGATCCCTCGTTCCACAACTGGACCGGCCTGGGGCTTGCCCTGCGGGAGCAGCAGATATCCGACTTCCCACTCTGCAACAAGAGCTTCAACCTGTCCTATTGCGGGTTTGATTTGTAGGTTGTCGCAGTTTGATTTTGTAGACGTGACTGCTCCTTGCCATTTGTTGCCATGACGAGCACAACGGACGAGTCAGTAATATTGACTCACATCGCATACAATAAAACTGTTGATCGGAGAAAATCATGCAAACAACTATATGGTTATTCATGTCTTTTGTGCTCTTGATGGGGATGACTTTAGCTTCTGGGGCCACTGCACCCACATCAACGGACAGTTCGCTAACGATGCAACCCGCACCACAAGTATCGCCGACTGTTAAACAGAAATCAAAATTGATCCACCAAAAACCATTTGATCAAGAACCCACAAAACCACGGGAAAAACCCCGCACCAGAGTTAACCAGGATATAAATAAGATGAACCTGCCTACCACTCAATATATTGCGCCAGCAGACGGACAAGACAGAAAAGCGTTATCAATAGGGGATAAAGTTAATAGATAATTGTAATGTTGCGTTATAGCAGGAGGGTAAATGTGCATTAAATATTGTTTGAAACAAATATTTATAATTTTAATTGTATACATTACTTTAATTTGCGATAGCCTAGCATATGATACTTATATAAATATAACATCTCCTTCATCAGGAACAGTAATAAATGGCTCAAGCGTG
>Ga0334722_10000675_pt1 | contig 48367 bp, 48 predicted proteins | sample C3_bottom_MG_FD_207210 | JGI IMG/M metagenome (GOLD analysis project Ga0334722, IMG submission 207210) | Sediment microbial communities from Yellowstone Lake, YNP, Wyoming, USA - C3_bottom | ecosystem: Environmental > Aquatic > Freshwater > Lake > Sediment | place: USA: Wyoming | collected...
TGTGCAGGATTCCTCTGCACTCGATGTGAATACTAAGCCCCTCGAGATCACTATCTGGGCGGGTCATTATCCGACGAGAGAAATAAATCTCGACGAGCGTCGTGCGAAAATCACGGCCGCGGTCAGGAATATAATACCGCCAGGAGTGAAAGGCTTTGTCTGGGTGCTTTTGCAGCCAGGCTCGTTCGAAGAACTATAAAACGAGAGGACAGATCGCGTATAGGCGGCAGGTTCACATGTGGATCTGCCGTTTTTTATTTTTCAAAATTTGACTTTACCCTCCTTATGCAGTAGAATCACTATATAAAAATACAATCTAATTTCTAGTGAGTAACGGCAGTTACAAAGTTAGAATTTTCGCGGAATAGAGCGTTTCTTGGCTGGCCAGAAACACCTCCTTTCTAGGGAGTAGTGGTGAACAGAGGTATTTATACTTCAATCATCTAATGGTCGTTAATTACTTTATCTTCGGATAATTTAGTTAAAGCTAGGCTCGAACAGGACTAATCGCAAAAACTTACGATACTTGAATATATACAAAACGAAAGCACCTTAAAGGGTGTTTTTTGCGTTTTAGCTCCGCTCCCTAGAACGTGGTCGTTTCGTGGGTGTGTTTTTCCGCATTTTTGGTTGGTCGAACTTCACTTGTCTTTTCTTTCTATTATTGCTAATCTTTGGATAGCAACTTAACAAAATGGAGTTAACCATAAACCGATATTTTTCCGAAAGGAGACAGACTATGACTATGAAGAAAGGTCAAGGAGGAGTTGGGATAGTAGGCGAAAGGAGTTTTGATATCGAAAGAGCCGTAGAAGGGGCTGGCAAGATGATGGACAGGTGTATGCGGGAAAGTCGTGCGAGATATAAGAAGTTGTGCGACCTACTCATACCGCTTCTCACGCCCAGGACCGTCAGTAAGATTCTGAAAAAGAAGAAGGCGGACTACGTCTTCTACAAGGAGACACCTCCTTCAGATGACAGGCTTCTGCGAGACCATCTCGAACATCTGATAAACGAGTTCGACTGCAATATCCACTACCTGGAGGATAGCGAGATGGCCGACTTCGCCAAGACGATTAACAAAAACCATTCGCCTGTTTTCTATGACGGACTGGATTAAACTACGCAAAAGGAGGAGGGGATAACCAAGATGAAAGAGTTCAAAAGGCGGTTAGGACTTGCAATGCCTGCTATTGTGCTGGTGTGGCTGACAATATCGGGCATCACGAAGATGAGCGAAGGAGTGTTCTTAGTCGGCATCCTAATCATCTTCGGGTTATCGCTCTGGTTATACATCACAGGTCGCTTTATGGGGCTAATAAGAAGAACCCCTTAAGGGAGGAGGGACAAACGCAGGGGGATTTAGTTGCAGAAACATTTGCAATTGAGTCCCTCTTTTTTTATTCCCTCCGTTCTCTGCTTGAAATATCCAATCTTTTCAGAAGTATTATTAGGTAGCATAATTGATAAACAAAAAAATATGATGTGGAATTATTTTGGCAATATGATGGGTGGCTGGGGCTGGGGTTTTGGCTTTGGCTGGATTTTTATGATTCTCTTTTGGGGACTCATAATCTGGGCAATTGTCGCTTTAGTGCGAGGCACTTCAGGACACGGCTGCTGTGGCGGGCATAATGGATCTAGCCACGGAGAGAAAACAGCTTTGGACATCCTCAAAGAACGCTATGCCAAAGGGGAGATAAACAAGGAAGAATTTGAAATGAAAAAGAAGGATTTGGGATAAAACAAAAACAGGGGTAAAACCCTGTTTTTTGTTCGCCCAAGGTGGATTTTTTTGGTATGATAAGTGTATAGAATTAAATGAAAAATATGGAATTTAAACGATTTGAAACAGGCTTGGGGAAAGAAGGTGCTGACAATGAGGTTTATGAGAAAGCAGATCTTATTGTTCAAACAACCAATCGTTGCAGCAAAAGATGCAAAGCTTGTTATTTGGCTGAAAACAGCGAAACTGAAAAGGAGGAATTGAGTCAAGAAATATATGAAGATTGTATATCAAAGTTACAAGAAGGTGATCTGGTTGCGTTGAGAGGGGGCGAGATAACGACAATCAAAGATTGGTTTGAAAAGTTTGTGGCGCCAGCATTGAATAAGGGTTTAAAAGTTATGCTGGAGACAAATGGATATTTTATTGGCACTAAAGAATATGAAAATATTCTAAAGAATCTATGTGATGATAGAATATCTGTGAGAATAAGTTTTGATAAGGAACATTTAAATGAAAAGGATAGCTTATCGGAATTTGAGAAAATGGCTAAATTTGCCAATGATGCAAAAAATAACGGAATAAAATTTGGTTTTTATGCTCTTGGAATGGATAGGAATCAGATACAGGATTTCGTCAAAGAAACTCCCTTGGAGTCATATTCAAATGAATTTCATTCGTTAACTTTTTATCCTAAAATATCAGAGCTTGCAATAAAAGGTAAATATCTCAAATCTGATGGTCAGCTCTCTGATAGAATTGAAGTTTGATTATCTGATAATTTATTAGGCTTCGCCAAGGTCGATAAGATTTAACAAAATAATCTAAATTTATAATAATATGGGCAGCTTCATCGAGACAAATGACACGCTACAAATTTCATCTGAACAGGGTTTTCCAAAAGAATTGGATTATCAGCAACATAAGTCAAAGCCATTTACAGCGGATGATTTCAATGGAAAAATTTTTGAATTTAAAAATAAACCAAAAATTAGAATTTACCATTTACCGCCAGTCCGTAATTTTCTAGTACAAAACATTGATGGTAAGTGGCTATACTGGGGGCTTGTGCATATTATTGAGATTGCACACGACAATATAAATCAAAATACTTCTGGAAAATTTAAAATAATCTACATTTATACTCCGGAGGAAATGGAGTATGCTCATAAGCTGATAGATAGAAACAAAGAAACAGATTATTTGGGAGTAATGAGCTAATAATATTTTATGAATAATTCAAAACCAATAACGACCTCTGTCGCTTTAGTTATTTATAATAAAGACAGATCAAAATTTCTCGTTGTGAAACGTCCCGAGGATGATTCTGATATGGCAGGTCATTGGGGTTTTCCCGCTGCTTCTAAAAAAGATATTAAAGAAGAATGGGAAGAAACTGTGAAAAGAACGGCAAAAATTAAACTCGGCGTTGATGTGGAAATAGTGAAAATGCTTGGGGAAGATACTATCGATCGAGGGAAATATATTTTAGTCCTTCGAGATTATGAAGTTGAAATAATAGACGGTGAGCCAACTGTACCACAGGCAGTCGAAGGTGTAACTCAATATGTTGAGCAAAAATGGACTGATGATGTTGCTGATCTAAAAAAATCAGCAAGAGATGGTTCGTTGTGTTCAAGAGTTTTTTTGCGAGCAAATAATATTGCTTGGTAATTAGGCATGAACCTAGTAGGCGAAAAAAATTATCTCAAGGAGGGATTGGTAAAGTAAAATTAAAACCGCCCAAAGCGGCTTTTTAATTTTTTATTTGTCATTATCAACCTTTGGATAATATATTTTGCCAGCCTTGAATTTTAAAAATGGAGTTATTTTATGAACGTAAGAATGCTTGATATCCAAAACGTGGATTACTTTGATTTTCTGCCTGGTAAGTGCGTCGGCGATAAGCGAGCGATGGCATCTCCAAGGGACGACTTCAGCGCACATGATGGCGACAGTTTGTTTTGCGGCAATCTTTTCCAGCTCGTCCAGTCCTTTTGAAAAATCAGGAGTTTGCATATAATCGGCATAGCCGCGAAATGATGCGTTTCGCCAACCCATATTTTCAGAATCTTTTTTCGCATGGCGAAGTCCACCTAGCAATTCAACTTGATGATATTTGATATTATTCTTTTTCAGAGCCTCACTCAGCGATTTCTTGTTGAACTGTGGATTATAACGTGATTTAGGAATCGTTCTAACATCCAAAATCTCCTCAATTCCATATATTTTGAGGATCGCAATGAATTGGTCAATCGGCCGGGTGGAATGTCCAATCGTATAAATTATCTTGTTTTTTTGTGACATATAGATAATACATTTTACCCATCAGTTTTATCTAAGTCGCCCAAAGCGGATTTTTTTGATATGATGAAAATATGAAGCGAGTCATAAAAATATCATTAATCATACTTGGTATAATTGCGATCTGTCCTGCCCTCGTCTTTTTTAGAAATAAATACGTGATAAAATTACCGGTTCCACAGGAGCCGCCTTTTTTCAGCGTCCACTACAGTTTTAATTTCCCGTCTATCTTTACTTTTTCTTCTGTGGCTAATTATCAGGCTCCTGGAAAACAAATAGAAGAGGACATTAAAGAAATGAAGGAAATGGGATTTGGTGGAGTCAAGATGTCTTTTAATTTTAGGCAAAATAATGCTCTAGCAGAAGAGGCAGCTTTAACGACTGCTCAGGAGGGAATGTATCCTATTGGAATATTCATGGGCCATCAGCAAAAACCAATAGATAGGGCATTTACAGAAGATGAGCTCAAAGAGTGGGAAAATTTTGTGCGAGATGAAGTCAAAACAAACAAAAATATAATTTATTTTTGGGAGATTTGGAACGAGCCGTCAATGACCGAACTTTTCCGCTATGGGACGCCGGAAGAATATACGAAGCTTGTCAAAAGAACCAGCAAGATTATCCGCGAAGAAAATCCCGAAGCTAAAATTATTGTGACCATAGATGAAAACAATAAAGGGTCAGCGGAATTTACCAACAAGGCCTTGTCTCTGGGCATCGGCGACTATTTTGATTATCTGAGCTTTCATCCTTATGCGGCCAATCCGTATATTCAGCAAGACAAATTTTTAGAACAAATCGAAAGTCAAAAGGCGTTGCTCAAAAGAAATGGCAATCGCTGGAAATTGTGGATCTCGGAAATCGGCCAGCCGAATAGCGAAGTCGGACTGGAAAAACAAGCAGAACTGGGCAAGCTGGTCTTTGAAACAGCTAAGAAAGAAAATATACCCATGGTCTGGCTGGGATATACCGATCAAAGGCTTCCGAATAACATAAAAATCGGAGACGGCTCTGGTTGGGGAATAATTGCCCATGACGGCTCGCAAAAACCGATATACGATGTTATCAAAGCTATGATTCACTAGAGTTGAACACGGGGGAAATAAAAACATGAAACTATCGGCGAAAAAATTTATCTCAAGGGGGGATTGGTAGAGGAAAATTACCCTCGGTTTTTAGCCGGGTATGGAATAAATGCGTATATAGGGCATATTAAGCCAAAACCGTGAAATAATCGTATATTTTTGCATATTTTCACGGTTATGTTGACAAAAACGTGAAAAAGGCATATAATTGTAGTATATGGTAAAAATACTCAATGCCTACAATAAAATAAGTTTTCTTCGCGAGCGATATCATAGGGCATCTATTGGCAAAGATGCGCTTATTAAGCTTATCGCTGAAACAGAAGTTGCTGAACAAGTATATAACTCGAACGCTATTGAAAACAGCACGCTTTCACTTGAAGAAACTGAGAAAATACTTTTACAAATTGATCTAGATAGATATATTTCTGAGCGGGAAATTTTTGAGGCTAAAAATTTGGCGAGGGTCGTTTCATATATTGAAAAAAAAGCCAAGGAGCAAGAGCTTTCCCTGGAAATGATTTTATCACTTCACAAGATGTTAATTTCAAATATTCGCGATGATATTGCTGGAAGATTTAGAAAAGATAATGAATTTGTGCGTGTTGGTAATCATATTGCTCCCAGTCCGCAAGAAGTGTTGGGTCGTCTTGAAAAAATGTTGACCCAATATAATTCGGAAAGTCATGAAAATATTATTAAACGCATCGCTAAATTGCATCTGACCTTTGAATACACTCATCCATTTTGTGATGGCAATGGTCGTATCGGACGCGTTATTAATAACTATTTATTGATACGCGAGGGATTTGTTCCAATAAACATAAAATTTATTGATCGAAAAAAATATTACGAAGCGTTTAGAGAATTTGATGTAAAGGGCGAAACTGCTGTTATGGAGGAGATAGTTGGAAAGGCACTTACCAATAGTTATTATAGACGCTTGGCTTATTTGGAAAGTAAGGAAATTATCACGCTGGCTGAGTATGCAAAAAAATATAAACTTTCACATTCAAATCTTATTAATAAGGCAGGTAGACAAACTATAGAGGCCTTTTTGGAAAAAGGTGTTTGGAAAATAGGCACTGATTTTAGGGAGAAAAAGAAATAAGATTATGAAAAAAATGCTAAAAATTAAACCATTTCAGGAAACACTTTATGCCAGCATGTGCGGGCCGGTTTCTTTGAAGATGGTTCTGGGCTATCGTGGCGTTGAAAAATCGGAAAAAGAGTTGGCCAAGCTGTGCAAGGTTGATAAAAATTTAGGCGTTAATGATAGGGATATAAAAAGGGTGGCTGAACAATTGGGATTCAAAGTTGTGATTAAAAATAACAGCAGTTTCAAGGACATTGAAAAATGGCTGGATAAAAAGGTTCCTGTGATTGTGGATTGGTTCACAAAAGGCAGGCAAGAATATTTTGAATCAGAAACAGCCGATGGACATTATTCAGTCGTGGCTGGCTTGGATGAAAAATACATCTATCTCCAAGACCCGGAAATAGGCAAAATCAGAAAACTAAAAAGAGACGACTTTATGCGAGTTTGGTTTGATTTTGAGGGAGGTTATATCAAGAAACCAAATGAAATTATATTAAGGCAAATAATTGTTATAACTAAATAAAGTCGCCCAAAGCGGCTTTTTTTGATATGATAAACACATAATAACAAAGCCCAGATTAATTTATGCGTAAATTTTGTATAACGGGAGCTCCTGGAGTAGGGAAGTCCACCGTAATTGAAGAATTAAATAAACGAGGCATCAAGGCATTTGATGCGGACGCAGTGGATGGATTATGCCAATGGAAAAATGAAACATTGAGCGAAAACGTTGAATACCACCCTGGAATTGGAAAAGATTGGTTGGATAAAAATAACTATATTTGTGATGTTGCAAAATTAAAGGAAATTATCGATAAGCATGATGGCGTGGTTGTTGTGGCTGGAGTTGTTTCAAATCAAGAGGAGTTTCTTAAATTATTTGATAAGGTTTTTCTTTTGCGTTGCGATGAAGAAGTATTTTTGCATCGTCTAAATACTCGTGATGCCAACGACTTTGGCAAGGATAAATCTGATCAAGATCATATCCTTGGTTGGTATAAAGATTTTGAAGCTAATATGATAAATTATGGCGCTATTCCGATTGATACTAATGTTCCGTTAAAAAATGTGGTTGATAAAATAATTTCAGAAATACAAGAAAAGTAATTTAAAATGATTAAAGTCGCCCAAAGCGGCTTTTTTTGTATCGTTTGCATTTTTAAACTTATATTGGTATAACATTATTAAGGAGGAACCTAATTTTAGGTTCATTTATTTTACCTTAACAAAAACATAGGCGGGGGTTTAAAATGGTCAAAATGCTGATTGTCGATATGGGTTCGCAGTATACGCTTATAATCGGTCGGATACTGAGGGAACTTGGTTTTCGTTCGGTTATTCTGCCGCCTCAGAAGGTGGACAAATGGTTGGCGGCCAATAATCCCAGAGGCATCATACTCTCGGGGGGAAGCGCGAGCATATATGATAAGAACGCACCCTCGATTTCAAGGAGTGTCATAACTGGCGAGGTGCCCGTATTGGGCATATGCTACGGGATGCAACTTATGGCACACGCGTTGGGTGGGCAGGTGACTTCTCACCATCGCAACAAGGAATACGGGGAGGCGAAAATGAGAGTAGAGTCCGAAAACGACCCTCTATTTATGGGCGTTTCCGGTGAAAGCACTGTCTGGGAGAGTCATGGAGACAGTGTGGCTCAACTTCCGAAAGGCTTTGTAGTGTCAGCCGTTTCGGGTGAAACGATCGCCGCGATGAGCAATGTTGAGAGAAAGAAATGGGGATTGCAGTTCCATCCCGAAGTTACGCACACAAAAGAGGGGCGGCGCATCCTGGAGAATTTCATCTCGCGAATATGCGGTTGCCAGCCCGACTGGCGTCCGGCAGATGTGATTTCCGACATCCAGAATGAAGTACTGAACACCGCCGCCGGAAAAAAGGCGATTATCGGTTTTAGCGGTGGAGTAGATTCAACGACTCTTTCAGCTATTCTCGCTCCTGTGCTCGGCAAGGATCTCTTGGCAATATGTATCGATACGGGCGCCCTGCGCAAAGGGGAGGTCGCCGAAATTCGTGCAGCTGCAAAAGAAGCCGGGGTCCGGCTTAAGGTTGTGCGGGCTTCGCGCCTTTTCCAGAAGGCGATCGGCAAAACTACGGACGCGGAAAAGAAACGTGGAAGGTTTAAAAAGGCCTATAAGGGTATATTCGAAAAGGAGGTCAGGCTTTTCGGCGCAGACTTCGTGGTTCAGGGCACTCTGGCTACGGATATCATCGAATCGGGCAAAGTGGGAAACGCGGCTCTTATAAAGTCGCATCACAATGTCGGACTCGGATTCAGTGTTGAGGAGTTGCATCCGTTTCGCAATCTCTTTAAGTACGAAGTCAGGGATTTGGCAAAGAAGATGATGCTGCCCGTGTCTATCATAGAGAGACAGCCCTTCCCGGGTCCTGGCCTGTTCCTGCGTGTCATCGGAAAACCACCCAGGCCGGACAAGCTGGCCGTTGTCAGATGGGCTGATCACGAGGTGAGACGCATACTTGCGGAACATCATCTCCTGAGCGAGATATCTCAGCTGATAGTGGCCCTAGTCTGCGTACCGACAGTTGGGATAAAGGGCGACGGCCGGGTTTATAAGCCGTCGGTCGTTGTCAGAGCTGTTCATACTTCTGACTTTATGACTGTTTCCGGCTTCCAAATTCCGGATGAAGTCAGGAGGATCATCTCGGGCGAGATCACTAAGCATCCGGGAATCGTCAGGGTGTTTTTCGACGAAACGAATAAACCGCCCGCAACAACTGAAATGGAATAACATTTCAATGCCATCACCGGTCTATATGACGGTGGTGGCATTTATTTTTTAGTCGCCCAAAGTTTACCTGCCCTATGGCATGGCGGCTTTTTTTGGTATAATAAAAACAGAAAATCCGCCAAAATAAAAATGAAAAAAGTACTGAAAATAATTTTTTCGATCATAGCGCTGCTGATATCGCTGATAGCCGGTTATTTTATTTATCAGCTCTATGTCGTGCCTAAACTGACCAAACTTGATGTTCCCATCTTGTCATACCCGCGCCAAAGCGTGGTCTATACGTATAATATCCAATCAACCAATGGTGTGACGGCAACTTTTGGCGGCCAAAATATGCCGGCTACGCAAATCACTACTGAGCTTGAAAATGATATGAAAAGAATAAAATCGAGTGGCTTCGATGGCATAAAATTAAATTATACTTTTCAAGCAAATAATTATTTAGCCGACAGGATAGTGCTTAGAGCTTCCCAGCAAGAATTGTACCCGATCGGCACGTTGGAAGGTTTTCGGGCCAAGCCGAAAGATCGCGGATTTAATCCTGAAGAAATGGCTCAGTGGCAAAATTTCGTTCGGGACGAAGTCAATGCCAACAAAAACACTATCTATTATTGGGAAATATGGAACGAGCCTAGTATCGATTTATTCAAATACGGCTCACCGGAAGAATTTGTTCAGCTTCTCAAAGCGACTTATCCAATCATCAAAGAAGCAAACCCTAACGCGAAAGTGATTGTGACGCTTAGCGCTGAAGGAAGAGATAATACCGGTTTTGAAGATAAGGTTCTGGCTTTGGATGGTGGTGATTATTTTGATATTTTGAGTTTTCATCCATACGGAGCTAATCCGTATTTGCACGAAGATCAAGTTACGGAAGCTATTGCTCGCGAGCAAGCGCTGGTTGCCAAATATAACAATCGCTGGCCTCTGGTAATCGGCGAGATCGGACAACCCACGAGTGAAGTTTCTGAAGAAGAACAGGCAAGATTAGCTAAGTTTGTTTATGCTGAAGCGGCTAAAAATAATTTGCCGGTCACGTGGTATTATTGGAGCGACGAACGGATGCCAAAGAATTGGATATGGTCGGAAGGAAATGCTAATTGGGGATTGGTTCGGCATGACGGCACTGAGCGGCCTGTTTTTAATGCAATTAGAGAGTTTCTAAAGTAGGTTTTTGGCGTGGTATAATAAAAATATAAAAAGTAACACAACAAAATGAAAAAATACATATCCGTATTGATTCTATTTCTAATGCTTGGGTTTTTTTCGACACAAACAACGCATGCTGCCGGTGATTTTTTGAAACCCACATCTTCGTTTTATTTTCTGCAGTCATGGAAAGAATCCATCGGATTGTTCTTTTCTTTTTCTAAGGAGAGTAAGCTTAACTACCTTGATGAGCTGAATAATAAAAGGATAAGCGAGCTGCAGGATTATGGAAGCAACGATGCTCAGACAGCGGAGATGCTGGCGAAAAAATATGAAGACAACTATCAAAAAATAGGGGCGTTGGCCGCTGAAGTTACAGATAAAACTCAGATAGCGGAAAAGATCGAAAGCAATAGTCTTGCCCAGCAGGAAACACTAGCCAAGGTATATGCGCAAGTTCCTGAACAGGCTCAGTCGGCAATCTTGAATGCCGAAATCAATTCATCCAAAAATGTTTCGGCTGTGCTGGCAGACGCTGCGCCGGAAAAGGCACAGGATTATTCAAATCAAGTTCAAGAGATTCAAAAAGCTCAAATGGTCGGAAAAGCCTCTAAGGTGGAAAAGGAGTCAGGTAATGAGGATGGAAGTCCTGAAGGCAGGGGGCCAAAAGCTTTGAACGCGATTAAGGGCGGCAATGATCTTAATCCAATCAACAACGAAAATAATAATGCGGATGGACAGGGTTCTCAAGGAAGGATGCAACAAGCGCCAATGCAGGCGCCTGCTGGCCAAAATTAAAAGAAATTAATTTTTTAATAATTTAAATAATTATGAAAATATTAAAGTTTGTTGTGCCGTTAGTTATAATTTTTATAATTGGATACGCCCTTGGTAATTTTTTACCTTGGAGCGGTTTTGGAGGGACAGATGCGGGAATTGGCATTAAGGGTTCGGCTAAACTCGAAGTTACAATACTTTCAGATAATAATCAGCCAGTCGCTAATGTGGAAGTTGATGTGGCTGAAAAACCAGGACCGCCTTTGCCAGGGGGTTCAGCAATGACAAATGGAAACGGCGTTGCTACTTTTAATATCCAGCCGGGCAATTATTTTATTTATTTTAACAGTAGTAATTTCCCCCAGAATTTTAAAGAACCAGCATTGCAACAGATCCAAGTCTCCGAAGGGAGCGTAAGCAAAGTAGCAATAAATCTTCAATCTAAATAAGGCATCGCTTCAAAATTAAAAAGTCGCCCTCTCCAGAGACGGGTGAGCGAAGTTTACCTGCCGCCGCCAAAGGCGGGCAAGTTTGACATGGCGGCCTTTTTGATATTGTTGAAAGAGAAAAATTGAGGTAATCTATAATAAATATGAAAAAACGAAGAAAAAAAAATAAACAGGAAAGCATCTATAAAAAATTTTTCTTTAAGGATAATTCAGAAAATGTCGTTGTTATGTTGTCTGCCGTTGGAATCTCAGCTTTGCTTCTGATTTATCATAACAATCTCGCGCCAAGGCAAGCAAATAAAATTTCTCAATCAGCTGATCAGCAGGAAGTTAGAGGGCAAGCCATCGATACGGCCGACTGGAAAACATATAAAGACAGCCAATACGACTTCGAAATTAAATATCCTGATTCCTGGGATGATCCGAGGCCGCAAACAATCAGCAATAGCGACTTCGATTATCAATACAAGGTAAGTTTCGGAACAGTTTATTCTCTAAAGGGAAAAGACAACAAAGGATTTTCCATATTTGTTTCCAAGAAAAATACTTCCAATGAGAATGCGGACAACGGGGATTGCATATCTAGTCAGACGCCAGACAGCTCAGATTCAAACAGTTCCGGGCAGACTGCTGCCGACAAGGATCGGTGCTTGCTCCATAAGTTGAAAGTTCCAGGCGTAGACCCTGATTATTATTCCTATCAGTTCGCAGGGGAAAATTTCGAATATAATATTTTGCCAACCCTTATCCTTGATTCCAGGTCTTCCCAATTGGCCACAGACAGCATTCCAGAGCTTGAAGCGGCTGCCAAAACTTTCTCGCTAGACTTTGAAACGATACAAAAGAAAACCGCCGCAAGACTGAAACAACAGTTTGCTGCTGCAATAATGGCAAGGATAAATGCCGAGTATTACCCGCCAAGCCAAGGTACGCCAGTTTGCCCGGATCTTCACGACAGACCTAGTTACAGCGCAAAAGATAAGAATAAGCATATCGATGAAGACTGTTGCCCCGACCCGGACGAATGGCCGAATCTTCGCTGCAAATATAAGTCTTCGGATTATAATATTATGCTCAAAGGTTCGCCCCTCCGAAAACTGCTTCGTTAAGAGCTGCATTGGGTATGGCGGCTTCTTGTGTTTTGCTCTTGGCTTTGCGTTTGGGGTAATTTCTTATATAATAAATAAATTGGCTTATATATAATTTATGGAAAATAAAGATTCTGCACCCATTGCTAAACTCAGCTCTTTGTCGATATTCTTTCCGTTTTTCAACGATGAGGGAACGGTTGAAAAACAAATCGAACGCGCCTATGAACTTGGAAGAGACATAGCGGAAGATTTGGAGGTTATCGCAATACACGGTGGAAATTCAAAAGATCAAACTTTTCTCAAAATAAAAGAACTGAAGGAAAGATTTCCTGATTTGATAATTGTTGATAAGACAGACAATGAGGAGGGCTATGCGGTCATAAAGCATGGATTTTCCGCGGCAACTAAAGACTGGGTTTTTTATACCGACGGAGACGCTCAATATGATCTGAGGGAACTTCATCTGTTGGTGGACAAGCAGAAAAAAACGAATGCGGACGTAGTGAATGGCTATAAAAGGAATCGGGGAGATGGTTTTGTAAGATTCATCCTAGGCGACATGTATGCCAGATTCAGCCGATTTATTTTCGAGCTTCCCATCAGAGATACTGATTGCGACTTTCGTCTTATCCGAAGATCGTCATTATCAAAAATAGAACTTATCAGCCAAAATTCTTCCGTGCTGGGGGAGATGATAAAAAAATTAGAAATTACGGGCGCAAAATTTGTAGAAACGCCTGTTTCACACTTTGCAAGGGAATATGGCCGATCTAACTATACTCCGTGGATTTTGTTCAAGGAAAAACTTTTGGGAGATATCAGGCTATATTTTAAGATCAAGCAAACGATGGCTTCGGTTGATAAGCTTCGGATTGTGAGGTTTGGCATGGTAGGACTTATAAGCATAGCCACGCAGGCGGTTTTTTTCAATATTTTTATCATTAGCTTTAAAATTAATCCTGGTTTAGCTACTTTGTTTGCTGATCAATTCGCCATCGTTCTCTCTTTTTTCATCAATAATCACTTCACCTTTAAGGATCGAAAACATACCGCTCTAGGCGCAAGCATCGAAGCTTTCGCAAAATTTTATTCGATTGTGATGGTCGCGACTCTTATTCAGGCCTTTATTGTCTGGGCGGGAACTTCATTTTTTGGAAAAGGAATAATAATCGCAAATATTTTCTTTGCGATTGGACTGGCGGTGACATTTTTTTGGAATTATGCCACTCAAAAGAAGTTTGTGTGGCGTCGAAAGCAATACATAGCTGATAATAGACAAATTGAAGCAAATATTATATCATAATCAGCAATGGCAGAAATTATTGATGCTACAACTTATGCTGATCTCAGAGGAAAGCTCACTGTAATTGATAAAATCATTCCTTTTGACATCAAAAGAATTTTTTATATTTATGATGTAACGGCAGACCGCGGGAATCATGGGCACAAAAGAAATATAAGCGCGCTCGTGTGCATAAAAGGAACCTGCAAAGTGCGGGTCAATGATGGAAAATCTATGGATGTTTATGATCTGGATGCGCCGGAAAAAATTTTGGTTTTGCAACCGGGGGAATATAGGACCATGTTTGATTTTTCCCCTGATGCCGTGCTGATGGTGATGGCGAGTGAGCATTATGACGCTGATGATTATTTTGATGAACTTCCAATATGATCGAATACGAAAATCTGCGAAAATTCAATGAGTCTTTTTTCCCCGAGCTCGAGGAATCATTCAAAAAAACACTCGAATCAGGGTGGTATGTTTTAGGTCCGAATGTCCAGAATTTCGAAGAATCCTTCGCTAATTTTGTCGGGTCAAAACATTGCGTTGGCGTAGCAAGCGGTCTGGATGCCTTAGAAATAGCCTTGCGCGCGTTTGATTTTCCGGCTGGCAGCGAAGTTATTGTGCCTTCAAATACTTACATTGCAACTATTCTTTCCATATTTCAAGCCGGCTTGAAGCCAATTTTTGTAGAACCGGACATTAAAACCTATAATATTGATCCGGAAAAGATCGAAGAAAAAATAACGGATAAAACCGTAGCGATTTTAGTCGTTCATCTTTACGGAAGATGCTGTGCGATGGATAAGATAATGAAGATTGCCAATAAATATAAACTTAAGGTTGTAGAAGATTGCGCCCAAGCTCACGGCGCCCTTTTCAAGAATCAAAAAGCAGGTTCTTTCGGCGACGCAGGCGCTTTTAGTTTTTATCCTACCAAGAATCTGGGCTCCTTGGGTGATGCTGGCGCTATAACAACATCCGACCCCGATTTGGCCAAGACAATAAAAAAACTCAGAAATTATGGTTCGGAAATCAAATATCATAATGATTTGATCGGAAAAAATTCAAGACTGGATGAAATTCAAGCCGGTTTTTTGCAAGTAAAGCTCAAGAGAATCGATGAAATAATCGGGCATAAAAGAAATTTAGCCGCTATATATAGCAGTAAGCTCAAGGATGATTTTATCAAGCCTCAGGTCAATCAAGACTATTTTGATACTTACCATATTTACAATATTCGCCATCCTAAAAGAGATGCGCTTCGGGAATATTTGCTTGAACATGGCGTGAAAACGGAAGTGCATTATCCGATTCCTCCGCATAAGCAAAAGGCTGTCCAAAATTTCTTCGAAGGCCAAAATTATCCCATCTCTGAAGAGATCCATGACACGACCCTTAGTCTGCCGATTTCTTTTTTTCATACGGAGGATGATATCAATCAAGTCATCAAGCTAATGAATAAATTTAACGCCTAAAATTTGGCATGAAAATTATCAAACGCCATAAACTTTTTTTATTTGCCGTATGTTTGTCAGTTCTGACATACATTATTTTTTACGGGCAATTTTTAACTCCATCTCATTATTTTTGGGGAGCTAGGGATAATATAACTGATGCTCAAACTGAATATGTTCCGGCCAGGGCTTATTTTTACGACAAAATCGTCAAGGAGCACTCCTTTCCTTTTTGGACTGAAAAGATGTTTTCCGGTTTTCCTATTTACGCCGATCTGGAAAATGCTTATTTGAATCCGATTAATGATGCGAGCATTCTGATATTCGGCCCTCAACAGTCTTACAAAGTTTTACACGTGCTTGAATACCTAATAGGTTCATTAAGCCTTTATTTTCTTCTTAAACGCAAGGGGATCGGCCTTTGGGGCTATGCGGCGGCTAACGTGATATTTTATTTCAATACTTTTTCCATCAATCATCAAATTCACTTTAATGTAATTATGGCTTTTTATCTGATTCCGACAGCCTTTCTTTTGGCGGATCTATTCATAGAAAAAAAGCAACTGCGCTACATTTTGCTCCAATCTTTAGTGGTTGCCAATGCTGTTTTGTGGGGACATATGCAATCGGCCGTTATCGTTTTAATGGGAATATTTATATACATGATAGTGTTTTCCTTCAAAAAGATGCGCTTCTCAATGTTCTTGTTTTATTTTATTGTTCTCGCCTTTTTTGTAACCATTGAAACCCTTCCGCAAGTATTGCCTACTCAAGAGTTGTTTGGCCAAAGCAGTCGAAGCACCAGTTTGGATTATTTGAAAGGCACTCTTGATCCACACATGGCCGTTTTTTCCTTTGTTCCATATTTGTTCGGGATACATGATGATTTTTTTGGTACGCAAATAGACAAAGGATTCACTTACACTGAAATCTACACTTATTTCGGCATCAGCTCGGCAATTTTATCCGCCTTAGTTTTGCTTTTATTGAAAAAATCAAGAGAGGTTATTTTAGCCTTTGTATTTATCTGGATTTTTCTGATATTTGCATTTATGGGTTCCAACCATATATTTCCGGATAATACGCCCCTCGTCACTCTTTTTAGGGAATGGGAAAGGACGGCCGCTCTTTCCAGTTTCGGGATTGCGATTTTGGTGGGAATATTGGTAGAAAGGCTGCAAGAGGTTTCTTATAAGAATATCCGAAACGGCATTTTATTTCTTTTATCCCCGCTACTATACATATGGATACTGATTAGGATGGAAGGGAGGGGAGGTTCCGGCAAAATTGATTTTTACACCTCGTATCATTATATTCAAACTTACCCATATTTTCCTATCCTTAAAATGATCACACTGGTCATTATTGGCACGTTCTTGATTTTCTTCGCCGTAAAAAAATTTTTCCCGCGCATCTCTTCAAAGGCATTGGTAGCAACTAAGATAATTTTTGTCGGGATGGTATTTTTTGATCTGATTTATTTCAGCGGCGACGTGCTGGCTTTTCGATTACAAGACATATCTTATTATAAAATAGCATCCGCTCCGGCGGAGTTGGAGAATAAAAGGGCGATAATGAGGACTTTGAACATACGAGGAATGGAAACCCTCTATTACAGCAACTGGAGTCCGCTTGGGCAAAGTCAGCTTAAGGAAAAAAATTATGTTGATTTTTACAATAAATTAGGCGTTAGATTGACAGGAGTGCCTTCTTCTCAAGTTACGCTGCCCAAAAATTATCAGGAGTTAAGTGGGACAGGAATTGATGCCATTGTTGATAAGGACGGAATTGTTTATCTGAATGATAGCAAACTTGATCTGATAAAAAATAACGTTGATGGCCAATACGTCGAGAAAAAAGAAGGTCATGTAGTAATGCAAATAAATAATCCCGCAGACACAACAATAAACACCTATCTCAAATATACTCCCTATTGGAAAGTAAAGATTGACGGCCAAGAAACTAAAATAACCAAAAACGGAATATTCTTCGATTTTCCATTGGACAAAGGCAATCATTTGGTTGAAATTAACTATTATCCAAAACCTTTTTATATTGCTGTGTCTATCAGCTTGGCATCACTGATTATTATCGGGTTTCTTTTTTATGTCCTCCGGGGCAGGATAAAAAAATGGATGCTGAAAACATGACGGCCTCCCGGAATCTAGCTTGGTTTTTCAAAAAGCGGGAAAATAACCCGCTTCTTTTTTTATCGCCCAAAAAGACTTTTTTTGATATAATAAGAAAATGGAAGAATTAAATCTAAAAGAAGAAAGTTCCAAGGATGATCTGATCGGATATTCAAACTGGGAACTTATAAAAGACATTGCTTTTTTTATCAAGCCGTATAAATGGCGTTTTATTTTTGCCAGCTTTGCCAGATTTGTCAGCGATATGGCCGGCTTATTTCCGGTTTATGCTCTTGCCCTAACTGTTACTTTTTTCAGCAAATATGTTCCCGGCGAATCACTGAAATATTTTTGGATCATTCTGTCGCTGTGGATCGCAGCTTCTTTTGTGAAATATATAGGAAGATTCCTTTCTAAGCTGTATGGATATAGGATCTCCGAACGGGTTTCATTGGATGCGCAGATCAAAATGATAAGCCACTTTTTTGCGCTAGATATCGGCTGGCATGAAAAAGAAAATGCCGGCAACAAACTCAAGAGGATACAAAAAGGCGGCGAAGGATTGGAGCGCATTTTGCGGATGTGGTTGCAAAATTTCATTGAGATCGGAATTAATCTGGTTGGAATTATTTTTATATTGAGCCGTTTTGATAGGATAGTCGGATTGATTACGCTGGTTTTTTTGGCTACCTATTTTTTTATTTCTTTTTCTCTTTTGAAGCGGGCGGTAGCTATTTCTCAGCAAGTTGACATCATGGAAGAGGGAGTGGCCGGCTTGATGTTTCAGGCTATCAATAATATCCGCAGCGTGAAAGTCCTTGGAATGGCGGAGAAAATTCTGAAAAAAATAGAATCTAAGACCGGAGAAACTTTTACAAAAATTATTCTGCGGGTTTCCCGCTTTCAGAATCGCGCTTTTATTTTGAATGTCTGGGCGATTATGTTCAGGTTGGGAATAATAGTCCTGATCGCTTATGGCATTGCTAACCGCTTGTATGATGTCGGTTTTCTGGTTCTTTTCAACGGATATTTCAATAATATTGTTGATTCGGTTGAGGAATTGTCGGAAACCACGCAAGATTTCATAATCTGCAAGTATGGCATAGCCCGCATGCAGCGCACGCTAGAAGAACCGGTCAGAATAGATGACGAAGGAGGCAAGATTGCATTTCCGAAAAACTGGGAAAAAATTAAAGTAAAAAATTTGTCCTTTGCTTATGGCAAGCATCAAGTCTTGAACAATATCTCTTTTGAAATAAAAAGAGGAGAACGCATTGGAATTATCGGCCTTTCGGGCGCCGGCAAGTCGACTCTCTTGAAGTTGTTGCTAAAAGAAAGCGAAAATTATTGCGGAGATATTTTATTTGATGATTTATCCATACGGAAAATTAAAAAGAAATCATATTTGCAAAACGCAGGCGTTGTTTTGCAGGACACGGAGGTGTTTAATTTTACTTTGCGCGATAATATTACGATTGCGTCGCCAAAAAAAGCGAGTGAAACTGAACTCCAAAGATCTCTGGATGTCGCGCATGTTTCTGATTTTATGCACAAACTTCCTTTCGGGCTGGATACTTATATCGGTGAAAAAGGCGTAAAACTTTCCGGAGGAGAAAAACAGCGGCTTGGCATTGCCAGGGCGGTTTATAAAAAACCTGAAATTTTGTTTCTGGATGAAGCCACTTCCCATCTTGATTTGGAATCGGAAGAAAAAATCAAAGATTCATTGCATACATTTTTTCAAAAAGTAACGGCAATTGTCATTGCTCATCGCCTGACTACCATTCGTGAAATGGATAAAATTTTAGTCATTGAAAAAGGAAAGGCGATTGAATTCGGAACCTTTGATGAGCTATATGTCGCCAAGGGAAGACTCTTTGAGTTATGGGAAAAACAAAAATTTTAAGTTGCTTTTCAATATGGGTCTGGTCCCTAAGTCCGTCACAGAGCCTTCATCAAAAGGCCTTTTTGTTTGGTTATAAGTCTTGACAATTTTTTAATTATCATACATACTTAGATAGTCTAATAATTAATCTACCTAATAATGGCTGATAAATTGGAACAAATCATCTCTCTGATCTTTATGGTGAGGCAGTTGTCTCATGAGAATATGCTGGATGAGAAAGATAAAAACTTTTCATTTTTGCAATTCATAACTTTGCGCCATATCAAGGATAAAAAACCGCTGATGAAAGAAGTGGCGGATTTTTTGGCGGTTACTCCGCCTTCGGCAACTTCAATCATAAACACATTAACCGAGGCGGAGTTAGTCAATCGATTGACTGAAGCAACCGATAGGCGAATAGTCAGGATTGTCATAACCAAGAAAGGCGAAAAAAGTTTGGAAAAATGGCAGAAAAAAATCGCCGGCAATATGCGCAAAAGATTAGAAAAATTAAATAAAAGCGAACAAGAAAATCTAGCCGGCATACTGACAAAATTAACCACCATTTCTAATAATTAAATTTCAACCTGAATGAGCAAGAAAACAATTATTATTTTAAGCCTATTGATCGTGGCTGTCGGCATAGGCGCAATTGCGTTCATAAATTTTAGTGTGGCTAAGCGTCCGGTAAATGAAATTTCTCTGGATTCAAGCGGCGCAAAAGAAACTGTTAAAGCGGATAAAAATTCTAATCTTGGATTTGAGCGGACTGGAAAAATAACTTTTATCGGGGAAAAAATCGGAGACTCCGTTTCTGAGGGCGAAGTGCTGGCAAAAATAGATAGTGCGGATATTTTAGCCCAATACAATCAAGCTAGGGCTGGAGTTTTGGTAGCGCAAGGCGATTTGGCGGCATTGCAAAATTTACTTAAAATAGAAAAATTAAAATTAAAGGCCAAAGGATTGAGCTTTAATGACAAAAAAATCCAAAAAAAACAGATTGATTCAGTTGAAAATAATATCATTTCGCAAGAAGCCAGGGTGCTTCAGGCGCAAGATAATGCAAAAAATGCCAGCGCTCAATTGGATAAAAATGCTATTATAGCTCCCTTTGCCGGAATAATTACCAGACTGGATATCGCGCTCGGAGAAGTGGTCAATCCGAATGTTTCGATAATCACAATTCAGGCCTTGCAATAAATAATATTAATTTAAAATAGCGTAAACTATATGGAAAATTTAGAAATAGAATCAAAAAAGATTAAAAATAAGAGGGGCATTCTTGTTGTCGTCGCAGTAGCAATTATTGTGGCGGGTTTCGTCGGATTGTTCTATTGGCAAACCACCAAGAATCAGATATATATTGAAAAAGCAGAGGTTTCTGCTCCAGAAGTTGCGCTTTCTTCCAGCCGAGGCGGAGAACTCAAGGCGATTTTTGTGAAAAACGGGGATGTTGTTCTGGCTGACACGGCGGTGGCGCAAGTCGGAGATGAAGTGATTAAAACTGCCACCCAAGGAATGGTGATTCAAACCAAAAACAATATCGGGGAAAATTTTTCTCCGAATGAACAGATCGTTACGATCATAAATCCGCAAGATTTGCGCGTGGTGGCTCAGGTTGAAGAGGATAAGGGTTTGAGCGATATCGCGGTCGGACAACAGGTAGTATTCGCCGTGGATGCTTTCGGAAGCAAGCAATTCTATGGCGTAGTTGACGAGGTGAGTCCGACTTCCCACGAAGCCGGCGTAGTTTTCAATATTTCCGACAAAAGGGAGGTAAAAAATTTTGATGTGAAAATACGCTTTAATGAAAAACAATATCCGGAATTGAAAAACGGGATGTCGGCCAAGACTTGGATTTTCAAAAATTAAGTTTATTTAGTGATGGAAGAAATAAAGGAAACTAAATTTAATTGGCTGCTGCTTTTGACTGTGATTATCGGAACATTGTTGGGGCGCATCGATCAGAGTATTGTGAATCTCGCGTTACCGAAAATAATCGGTGATTTTAGCATCACAGTTTCTGGAGCAGGCTGGATTGCCACGGCCTATATTTTGGCTAATGCGATCTTTGTCCCGATCTGGGGAAAGCTGGGTGATACGATCGGCCAGAAGAAAGTTTATATTACCGGCTTTGCGTTGTTTATATTCGGTTCGATTTTAGCCGGGCTTTCGTGGAATTTGAGTTCCATGATTTTTTTCCGCATCATTCAGGCCATTGCGGGCTCAGCTGACTATCCGACCGGCATGGCAATTCTGACCTTGAACTTTGCGGCCGGCAAACAAAGGGCGCAAGCCTTAGGAATTTGGTCGGCGACTTTTGCGGCGGGCGCCATTCTAGGGCCTTTGATGGGCGGACCGCTGATTGATAATTTTGGTTGGCGCTCAGTCTTTCTGGTAAACTTACCAATCGGAATTTTCGGCCTTTTGATGGCCTTGAAGTTCGTGCCGGAATCAAAAATCAAGCAAAGAGTCATGAGGTTTGATTGGTGGGGTGCGATAACGCTGGGCGTCGCGCTGACCGGCTTAGTTTTGGTTTTGGATAAGGGTACGGAGTGGGGCTGGCTATCCATGGAAAGTTTGATTGCCTATGCAACCGCGATTATTTTCTTCTGTATATTTATCGTAATTGAAAAAAATCATACGGATGCGATTATTGATTTGAAATTTTTCAAAAATGCAGTTTTTGTAAATGTGCTTATAAATAATTTTATCGTATTTATGGCTCTGATGGGATCGGTGTTTTTGATTCCGCTTTTTGCGCAGACATATATGGGTTATACGGCTACGCAAACCGGTTATTTATTCATACCGATGGCTTTTGTCATGATGCTGGCGGCGCCATTAGGCGGAAATTTGATCGGCAAAGTTCATGCCAGATATATTATTATGATTAGCACGTTCGTAGCTGGAATCGGATTTTATTTATTTTCCTACTTGGATCCGCGTTCGACCGCGATCGATATAATAATCCCAATGAGCGTCATGGCTTTCGGCATGGGCTTTGGCATGGCGCAGAGAACGAATATTGTGGCTTCAGCAGTCCCACCGCGGGAAATTGGTGGAGCGTCTTCAGTTTTGGCCTTGGTCAGAAATATTTCCGGCGCTTTTGGCATTGCGGTTTTCGGCACGATCTTGCAAAACTCGATTCAAAATAATGTTTTGGAAATTGGAAAATATAGCACTATTAACTCACATGATCCTAATGTGATCCAACAGGCTATCGGGCTCATAATGCTCAAGGCGCAGGTAATGGCTTATGATCGAGTTTTTTTAATCGCAGCCTTTGTAGCGCTATTTGGCGCTATCTTGGCCTATTGGATAAAGGTCAACAAAGAGGTTCATCAGGAAGTTTTTATTGATTAATTCGGATTATTTTCACGTAAAAAGCCGCTTTAGGCGGATTTTGTGCTGTAAATCCCAGTTTTTTCGTAGCGGATAGCCTGACTTGACAGATATTTGCAGATGGTATATATTTGAATGCCGCAGATTTAAAAATAAAAATAGATTCATAAATAGAATGAAAATACGAATTTCTAACTATTAAGTGAAAATCTATGATCAGCACAATCAAAGCAATGCGATCGACATTTAACTTATTACTTTCAGTCGTGGAATTGTTGATTGGGCTGAGTTTTGCAGTAAAAATTTTTGGTTCTGACATAACTTCTTCCGGCGGCTTGAGTGACTACGTCAATGTGTCACTTGGGCAAATGGGGGACAGCTTTTCACAAATAGCCAGCAACACGGAGATATCCGGACCGCTGGCTTTTTTGATACTCGTTCTCGGATTTATGATATTCTGCTCGGCGCTATTTATTTTAGTGCCAACCATAATTCAACAAGGCAAGAGGAATGCTGAAATGGAATCGGAATGGAAATAAAGCGTTTTTTTATGATGCGTTGACGATAAAAAGATAAATTGCTAATATCAAGCCAGTTAAGTTTTCTAAGGAGGAAGGCTTTTTGTTTTTTTAAAATTTAATAAGGAATTTTTTTAACCAAAAAAGGAGGGGCTATGCAAAAGGATGCGTTTTTCAAGAAGATAGAGAGGTTGGGCCTGGCTTTGTCTTACGATGATGTCCGTCTCAAAACAAGGTACTCAGAGGTCCTGCCAAGCGGAGCTGATCTGACTACACGTTTTTCGCGCAATGTTCCGATGAATTGTCCGATAGTGAGTTCGCCGATGGACACTGTCACCGAACATGCGATGGCGATTAAGATGGCTAAACTGGGAGGTCTAGGCATAATCCACCGGAGTCTTTCGCCAAAGGAACAGGCATCTGCAGTAGCTAGGGTAAAGTTCTATCTGAATGGGCTTATCAAAAAACCCATCTGCGCGGACGCCAATGAAACGATCGAGGCAATTCTGGCTCGGGTGGAAGAAAAAGGTTTCTCGTTCCGAAGCATTCCTGTGCTGGATGATAGTGGTAAGCTGATCGGGCTTTTGACAAACAATGACTTCGAGTTCTGTGGGAACTGCCAGTCATGGAATACTGCGAGCCGGTGCTCGTCGAATTTCCGGGTTGGCTGTCTGACATAAGTGGCAAGAAATCCTGGGTTGATCTGCCCGACAATCTTACGGATATTATCAATTTCGTAGAAGCGGAAACCGGTGCTAAACTGAAGATTCTTTCAATCGGCGCTGACAGGGAAGAAACCATCTTCCTATGAAAAAATGAGCCATCGAGTGTCTAAAAAACACTCGATGGCTTTTAATTTTACTTAGTTTTATACTATGATTGTGATATGAATAGCGAAATCAAAGATAAAATCTATAAACTGGCAATTTTTTTGATTATAATATCGGCCGTATTTTTATCCTTCCGGTTTGCAAAAAATAAGAAACAAGATGTGGCTGCGCCAAAAAGTAATGAAAGCATTGAAAATATTCAAGCAGCGCCGACAATTTCCAGTTTCATTTCTGAAAGTAATGACGAATCAGAAAAAATAATTCCGTCCGCAGCTCCGATATTTATGTATCACTATATCCGGAAATATTCCGATTTGAATGATCCGATCGGAGAAAATCTTTCTGTTTCTCCGGAAAAATTTGAAGAGCATCTGGCTTGGCTCAAAGGAAACAACTATCAGACAATTTTTCCGGATTTCTTCAAAAATCCGGAAGCCATTTCTTTCCGGCCTATCATCCTGACCTTCGATGACGGCTATCAGGACGCGTACGATGCCGCATTTCCCATTCTCCGGAAATATCAAATGGCGGGAATGTTTTATTTAATAGTGAACAAAATTGGAACACCAGGATATCTGACTTGGGATGAAATAGTTGAAATGCAAAAAGCCGGCATGTCTTTCGGTTCCCACACGCTGACACACCCTGATTTGAGAAAGTTGTCTTCTGTAAATCTAGAAAAACAAATTAAGGAAAGCAAGGTTGTATTAGAACAGAAGCTTGGTCGGGCGATTACAGATTTTTGTTATCCTTCAGGCAAGTATGATGATGCGGCGCTGAAGGAATTGCAAGCGGATAATTATCAGACAGCGGTTACAACTAGTTCGGGAATTTCAAGTTTAAAGGACAATCCGTTTTTATTAAAGAGGCGTAGAATTACCGGAAGCACTAAAATTAAAAATATCCTGATAAGTAATCAGTAAAATTATGAAAAGGATAAAAAAATTTTTCAGACAATTTTTTCTTATTAATGATACGCCGCACAAGATTGCCGGCGGTGCAGCATTGGGAATTTTTCTGGGGATTGTTCCAGGAGAGGGCGTTGTAACAACCCTGATTTTGGCCTCTATTTTGCGATTAAACAGGCTTTCTGCGACGGCGGGAGTTTTGGCAACAAATATGTGGACAACGCTTTTGATGCTGCCGGTTGCGTCGACGGTAGGCGGTTTCATTTTCGGAGAGAATCCGTCGTTTCTCCGTAGCGAATTTAACCGGACATATCATCTCGGTTTGAAATTTTTTCTAAGCAAGGCCATTTTGTTGGATATTGCGCTGCCTCTGGTCGTCGGATTCATAATTTCTGCCGGGTTTGTCGCGATAACTTTTTATGTTATATTATTTTTTTTATTGAAAAGAAAAGGATCGCGATTTGTAAAATAATGCGAATATTACTATGAATTGACAAGGCACTTGACAGAATATCCAGATATACTGGGCAAATTTTTAAAGAGGGTGTATAATAATGAGTATAAATGCACTCAAGACATTGCAACAAAATAACTCGTACATTTCGCACTCATCCTCACATCATCTTTGTTTAAAAAATTCTTCAAAGTATAACGATACATTTTCAGAATTTTTAAAACAAATCTGACGCAAATCTGAGCACGAACTCCACAAGCTATTTTGCTGCGATGTCTTGTTGGGCGAATTAATTAATAATAATTAAAAAAACACTATGGCAAAGATGACCAAGTCACAAATCGTTGCTGCTTTGGCTGAAAAGTCAGGGATGTCCAAGAAAGACGTTGCAAGCTTTCTTGATACAATGGCAGCAATGGCGTACAGCGAAGTGAAGAAGAATGGAGAATTCGTTCTACCAGGATTCGGCAAGATGGTAAAAGCAAAAAGAAAAGCAAGAGCTGGAATCAATCCTGCAACAGGAGCAAAGATCCAGATTCCTGCTAAGACTGTTGTAAAATTCAGATTAGCTAAAGCAGCTAAGGAAGCAGTTTTATAAGGTCATTGAGCTTTCATAAAAAACATCCTTGAGTAATCGGGGATGTTTTTGTTTTAAAAGAATATTAGATGTTTAATGGTTGTATAATAGATTGTTAGAAGTTAAACCTTTAATAACGATGAAAAAATTAGTGATTTCAATTGTCGCGATAGTGGCTATAGTAGGCGCTTTTTTTGCGGTAAAAACATTTGAAAAAATGAAGTCCGGTTTGCCGTCTTTGCAGCAAAAATCTGCGCCGGTTGCTTCGGTGAATGACAACCGCAAGGATAACTTTTCTTTTGCGATTATCGGCGATAGCCGCAGTTTTAAATCAACTGCGGAAGACCCCTTAAGAGTCGCTGTGCAAAATATACAAAAATCTAATCCGGATTTTTCATTTGCGATGGGCGATTTGGTCAATGGCTGCAATGGGGGCGACAGTTGCGACCAAAAATTTCAGGACTGGGAAAGTGTTCTTGGAGATCTCTTTCCCAAGACTTTTGAGGTTCAGGGCAATCATGACAGGGTTCGGAGCAGCGCGGATGAATCTTGGAGGAAAATTTTCAAGCTTCCGGAAAACGGACCGCAAGATTTCAAAGACATAACATATTCATTTGATTATGGAAATTCTCACCTCGTCGTTTTAGCCAGCAACAATCCCTCTGCTCATATCGTAAATTTGGAACAGCGCGATTGGCTGGAAAAAGATCTGGCATCGAACAAAAAAGCCAATACGTTTGTTTTTTTTCATGAGCCGGCATATCCTGTGGGCTATAAGATCGGCTCGGCGCTGGACGCAAAAGAAGCAGACAGGAACGCGCTCTGGAGCATTTTGGATAAATATGGCGTAACCGCGGTATTTTCCGGACATGAACATTTTCTAAGCCGCAGAAAGATTGATTCATCGGTTTTTTCGGGAGCTGTGCATAATATCTATCAATTTGTGATTGGCAATACGGACGTCGGAGAAACTGATGGCCCAAGAAATGGCCTGGCGGACTATTCTTATGTTGGCCATGCATATGCCATTGTTCGCGTGGAAGGCGCAAAAATTACATTTGAAGCCTATTCGGTGGACGGAAAATTGCTGGACATGTTTACTTTTTAATTTTTGCTGGTTGCTACAGTTGCCGGCACATATTCAATTCGAATCTCGACTTTGCTAGAGTCCATCTTTTTGGCTTTTTTCTCGGAAATTTGTTTTCCACCCTTCTTTTTGTAATAAGTTATTTTAGTTGCGATCTTGTTGTCAGCAGCGACGGTTTTGTTTTTATCGTCCATCTTATCGTATGCGATAAATGGCTCTACCGGATAATTATTTAGAACTTGTGACATAAATTTGTTCCAGATCGGCGCTGCCACGTATGAACCATCGGCGCCGGCATGCATTGGATGATTATTATTGTTTCCTGCCCAAACACCGGTTGCGATGTATGGGGTATAACCGACAGTCCATGCATCCTTGAATTCCGATGTGGTTCCTGTTTTGGCGGCGACAATTTTACCCGGTATGAACAAGCGGTTATGCGGTCCAAAAATTGGAACACGGGCATCATTATCAGAAAGTATCGAATCGATTTTTCGCGCAATTTGCGGATCAAGAACCTGAGTGTTTTCTGCGGTCGGACTATAAAGAACTTTTCCCTTGCTGTCGATGACCTTTAGGAGCGATTTCGGAGAATTTTTCTTGCCATCATTGGCAAAAACCGAATAACCGGCAGTTTCATCTATGAGCTTAACTTCTCCGCCGCCAAGAACTAAGGATAATCCATAGCGGTTGGTGTCATTAAGCGTCGTGATTCCCAATCGGTGCGCCATAGCGATAGTGTCTTGCACGCCCGCCAAAAAAAGGGTTTTGACCGCCGGCACATTAAGTGACATAGCTAAGGCTTGGCGCATTGTGACTACGCCATGAAATTTTCCATCGTAGTTTCGAGGAATGTAGTGGCGGCCTGATCCGTCAGCGCCAAAGTCTGTTTTTGCGTCAACAATTTTTGTTTCAGGCTGATAGCCTTTTTCAAAAGCGGTGGCATAGGCAAAGGGCTTAAAAGATGATCCGGGTTGTCGCGGACTCGTTGTGACATTAACCTGTCCGTCAATAGAATTGTCATAGTAGTCCTTGCTTCCAACCATCGCCAAAATTTGTCCATTTTTTGGATTGAGGGAGACTAAAGCGGCGTTGGATGCCCCGTATCTTTTTAGATTTGCGTCATTTTCTGCGATTGTTTGTTCAGCCAGTTTTTGCATATCATAATCGAGGGTGGTGTAAGCTTTAAGCCCGCCTTCCTCAACTGCATCTTTGCCAAATTGTTTTTCTAATTCTTCTTTGACATAAAAAACAAAATGCGGAGCTTCAATCGAGTCCTTGAGCGGGATTATTTTATTTTTTATATCCGCGCTTTTTGCTCCAGTGATTGTTTGATAATTTGAAAGTTGGAGTTCGCCCAACCTATTTAGGATTTTTCGCTGGCGATATATTAATTCGTCAAGATGATTGCCGTAGGGTGAATAATAACTCGGAGCTTTGGGAAGGGCTGCAAGCAGAGCAGCTTCGTCAAGCGTCAAATCTTTAGCGTTTTTTCCAAAATATGTCTCAGCAGCCGCTTGGACGCCATAAGCGTTTGATCCATAAGGGATTTCATTTAGATACATGTCCAAAATTTGATCTTTGCTGAATTTTTTTTCAATTTTAATCGAAATGATCATTTCCAAAAGTTTTCTGCGAAGAGTTTTATCGCGGGAGAGAAAGGCGTTTCTAGCCAGTTGCTGGGTTATGGTTGATGCGCCTTGCTCCGTACTGTTTGATTGGATATCGGTTTTCAGCGCGCGTAAAATGGAAAAAAAATCAATGCCATAATGGCTGTAGAAACGATCGTCTTCCGCGGCAATAGTGGCAATTCTGATGGTGTCGGGTATTTCATCATGAGTGAGAATTTTTCTGTTCTCTTCGCCGTGGATTTCATAAAGCGCATGTTGGCCGGTCCGATCGTAGATTATGGTAGTTTGCGGGATGGCGCGGGTGGTCAAGCTGGCTGCGATAGGGGTTTTTAGGTAAGCATAGACAAAAACAACGGCAATAAAAGTCGCAAGCATAACAAAAACGTTCAAGGTTACCAAGGCTATTTCCTTGGCTAGATATTCGAAGTTTATTTTGTAGATTTTCCTGTTTGTTCTCATGCTTTTAATACATTAACGCTTGACAATTTATTTTGTGTTGATATTTTGAGCAATTTGACAAAATATGACATCTGACACATAATATTTATATAGAAGCAATGGGGGAATGACCGGTCGATCTTCCGATAACCTAAAGCTTCCAAAAAGCTAATAAATCAAAGAAATTACCAAAATGACAGAAATTATTCAGGACCGAGACTTCGTTGAATACGTTGTGAAGCAAATTGTTAACAACCCAGACGCAGTCAAAGTTGACAGGAAAATTGATGAAATGGGTGTTCTTATTACTTTGGACGTAGCGCCAGAGGACATGGGAATGGTTATTGGTAGAGAAGGAGCAACAGCTAAAGCTCTTCGAACTCTTCTAAGAGTTATCGGAGCTAAAAACAATGCCAGAGTTAATCTGAAGATTAACGAACCAGAAGGATCAACAAGAGAGCCTCGCGCGCCTCGTGAAGAATCTGCAAAGAAGAGCATTGATGAGGTTGTTGGAGATATCCAAATCTAGTTATAAATTAGCAACTTTTCTCTGATTCCGCCGCGGCGGATTTATCGGAGTCGCTATCAGAAAATCCCGATTATTCGGGATTTTTTGTTTTTGTTGCGGTATGATATCATAAGAAGTATGAAATTTGATATTATTACAATTTTTCCAAAAATGTTCGACTCATACTTTTCTGAGTCAATTATTAAGCGCGCTAAAGACGGGAAGTTTATTGATATTGAAGCGCATGATTTGCGTGATTACACGACGGACAGCCATAAAACAGTAGATGACACTCCTTATGGCGGCGGCGCTGGCATGGTTATGAAAGTCGAGCCCCTTTGGAAAGCGATTAATGATATAAAATCAAAAATAAATTCAAAAGGCAGCCGCGTCATACTTTTTTCCGCTAAGGGAAAAAGATATGCGCAGGAAGACGCGAGGAGACTATTGAAATATGAAAACTTGATTTTTATCTGTGGCAGATATGAGGGTATTGATGAGCGAGTTGCGCAAAATATTGCGAATGAAGAAATTTCCATGGGCGATTTTGTCCTGACCGGCGGAGAAGTTCCGGCTATGGCGATTATTGATAGTATTGTCCGGCTTATACCAGGAGTTCTCGGCAATAGTGAGTCGATTGAGATCGAGTCTCATAGTGAAGAAGGGTATTTGGAATATCCTCAATATACGAAACCCGAAGATTTTTTAGGCTGGAAAGTGCCGGAAGTGCTTTTGAGCGGTAATCATAAAAAAGTAGCTGAGTGGCGCAAAGAACATTCCAAGCGAAAGAATGCACAATAATTTTCAAAAAATATAATCAATGATCAAGACTAAGGGAAAAACTGATACGATTTTATTATATTCAGTTTTCGGATTGATCATTTTTGGGTTGATCATGATTGCCAGCGCCGGAGTGGGTTATTCTCGGGTGCGTTTCGGAGATGAATACTTTTTCTTTAAACGGCAATTATTATTCGGTGTTTTGCCGGGACTTTTGATAATGATGATTGTGAAAAATATCGATTATAAATTTTGGAAAAAATTTTCATTTTTATTTTTCATTACAAGCATAGTTTTTTTGATTCTCGTTTTTGTTCCTGGCATCGGGTCAAGAGTATATGGGGCAAGCCGCTGGGTTCAACTCGGCGCATTTTCTTTTCAACCTGCTGAAATGCTGAAAATTTCCCTGATTCTATATCTTGCGGCGTGGCTTGAAGCTAAGCGTGAAAGAATCAAAGATTTTTATGAAGGTCTGGTGCCCTTCTTGATGATTGTTGCGCTTATCAGTTTTTTGCTTATCAAACAGCCTGACATCGGAACATTGGGAGCAACGATTTTAATCGCAATGTCGATATTTTTTGTTTCGGGAGCTAAGATTTCGCATATGCTTTTGATTGGTGGGGCAGGCATAATGTCACTTTTTGCCCTTATAAAGCTGGAATCGTATCGGATGAACCGGCTGCTGGTTTTTCTTCATCCGGAACTTGATCCGCGCGGAATCGGGTATCAGATCAATCAGGCGCTTCTGGCGATCGGTTCGGGCGGTATTTTCGGAGTTGGACTGGGTCATAGTCTGCAAAAATTCAATTATTTACCGGAGCCGGTAGGCGATTCAATTTTTGCTATAATTGGAGAGGAGCTAGGTCTCTTTGGGGAAACAATTCTAATTCTGTTATTTATTGTTTTGGCAATGCGGGGCCTGAGAATCGCCAAGAATGCTCCGGATATGTTTGGAAAACTGACAGCCGTGGGAATTGTCTCTTGGATAATTTTCCAGGCTCTCATAAATATTTCAGCGATTTCCGGATTGATTCCGTTGACTGGGATCCCATTGCCGTTCATTAGCTACGGAGGAACGTCCATCATATTTTTATTGATCGGAGTCGGAATTTTGTTGAATATTTCCAAGCAAACAAATTTAGAATAATTTTTAAGCTTTAATTTTATGAAGATAGCTTTGGCGGGTGCGGGTTCGGGGGGACATCTGACGCCCTTAGTGGCAGTGGCGAGAAAAATAAGGGAAATTGTTCCGGAAGTTGAATTTGTTTTTATTGGCCCAAAGGGAAAATTGGAAGAACAAATCATCGGCAACGAAGGAATTCCGATAAGAGAAATAAAAGTCGGCAAATTTAGGCGGTATTTTTCTCTAAAGAATATTACCGATTGTTTTATGATTCCAGTCGGAATTGTCCAGACAATGCTGATTCTTTTGCGTGAAATGCCGGATGCTATTTTTTCCAAAGGAGGTTATGCGTCCTTGCCAGTCGTTTTGGTTGGCTGGCTATATCGCATTCCGATCATGATTCACGAATCAGATGCTAAGCCGGGAATGGCTAATGAAATAATGAGTAAATTTTCAGATAGGGTGGCAGTGGCTTATCCAGAGGCGGAAAAGGAATTTCCGGCGGCGCAAGTTGTTCTCACGGGCAATCCGTTACGCGAGAATATCAACAAGGGTTCGGCGCAAAAGGCCAGAGAAAAATTTTCGCTGACAGAATCGAAAAAAGTTATTTTTGTGTGGGGAGGTTCTCAGGGCGCGCGCGTCATCAACAATAAGATCCTGGATATTTTACCGGATCTTTTGCAAAAATATCAGGTTATTCATCAGACGGGAGAAAATAACTTTGATGAAGTGAGGCATAAGGCCGGCGAATTGGGCATAAAAGTTGGCCGGGAGGGCTATCACGCGATGTCATTTATCACGGATGATTTGGGGGATATTTTGGCGGTTTCGGATCTGATTATTTCACGCGCCGGATCAACTTCAATTGCGGAAATTGCCGCAAATGGAAAAGCCTCGATCATTATTCCGCTTACTAACGCGGCCAATAATCATCAACGAATGAATGCATATGCCATAGCGAAATATGGAGGCTGTGTTGTTTTGGAAGAAAATAATCTGGGTGAAAATCTGTTGATGCACCAAATAAATGAAATTATGGACAAAGATCAATTGAGGCAAAAATTGGAGAAGGATGTTAAAATATTTTTTCATCCGAATGCGGCGGCAGAAATTGCGCAAGGAGTTTTGGGAATGATAAAAAATTAATCACCTGTCTTTGTGGGCTGTGCGAAGCAATCTCGTTTGTAGGAATTAAACCCTAAGATTGCCACGTCGCTGCGGCTCCTCGCAATGACAAATATAATTATGGGTTTATCACAAATCAAAAAGGTTTATGTGATTGGCATTAAGGGCTCTGGGATTATAGGGGTTGTGGAAATTTTGCGTAAGATGGGAATTGAAATTTCCGGATCTGATACGCACGAAAAATTTTTCACGGATGAAATTTTGCAGAAGCTGGGCATAAAATATTTTGAAGGATTTTCTGCGGAGAATATTCCGCAGGACATTGATTTGATTTTATATTCAACTGCGTATAATGCGGAAAACAATGTTGAATTTAAATTGGCGAAAGAAAAAGGGTTGCCGATGATGAGCTATCCGGAAATTTTAGCCGAACTTTTCAATCAGAAATATGGCATTGCGGTCTGCGGGACACACGGCAAAACGACAACTTCGGCTATGTTAGCCTATGTCTTAGATAAGGCTGGTGTTCAACCGACCGCAGTTATCGGCAGCCGGGTCAAACAATGGGGTGGCAATGCAATAATTGGTGAGGGTGAAAATTTTATAATCGAAGCGGATGAGTTCCAAAATAAGTTGGCTCTGTATAATCCGAAAGCTGTCATACTGACTAGCTTGGATTGGGATCATCCGGATTTTTTTAAGACATTCGCAGATTATAAGCGAGTTTTTATTGATTTTATAGCAAAAATTCCAAGAGCGGGGTTTTTGATTGTATGGGGTGACAGCGTGGCAACCAACGAGGTTGCCTGCGGCTGCCAATGCGACATTATTAAATACGGTTTTCAAGAAGACAATGACATTCTAATTAAAAATTATTCATCTGTCGGCATGCTGCAAAGATTCGAAGTCTTTTTCTCGGAAAAATCGCTCGGATTTTTCGAAATCAAACTTCCCGGCAAACATAATGCTTTGAATGCGGCGGCCGTAATTGCGGTTTGCCACAAGCTGAATTTATATTTGGAAGAAGTGCGGACAGTTTTGGCTAATTTTGAAGGAACTTCCAGAAGATTTGAAATGATCGGCGAAAGGAATGGGGCAATTCTCATTGATGATTATGGCCATCATCCGGAAGAAATCAAAGCGACTCTGAAAGCGACACGCGAAATTTATCCGGACAAAAACATCATTGCAGTTTTTCATCCGCATTCCTATTCGCGCACTGAAGCTTTGCTTCAAGATTTCGCGCAAAGTTTTGATGATGCCGACCAAGTTATCGTTTTGGATATTTATGGTTCAGCGCGAGAAAATACCGGCAATGTTTCTTCGAAAGATGTTGTGGATCTCATCAATAAATATAGCCGAGGCAAGGCGGAATATATTCCGACTATCAACGAAGTGGTGGAATTTTTGCGCGACAAAATCGGAGAAAACGATGTTGTTCTCGCCATCGGCGCGGGAAATGTTTTTGAAGTGGTGAATAAATTGAAACAATAATGAAAAACATATATAATCTGACCTCAAAAGAAATTTTTGAAAATTTTTCAACCACGGAGAAAGGGCTTTCGGAAGTTGAATCGAAAAATCGCGTCAAAGAATTCGGACTGAATAAACTGCAGAAAAAAACCAGTTGGAAATGGCTGCGTTTGATTTGGAATCAGTTTAATGACGCTTTGGTTTGGATTTTGCTCGTAGCGGCGGGATTGGCGTCCTTTTTTCAGGAATGGCGGGATGTGACCATTATTTTGATCATTGTCGGCATCAATGCAATTATCGGGTTTTTTCAGGAGTGGAAAGCTGAGCGGATCATGGATCACATTAAGAATCTGACCACGCAAAATGCGGTAGTCTTTCGCGACGGCGAGAAAAAACAGATTGACACGAAGTTTTTACTTCCGGGCGATGTGGTTTTTGTAGCGAGCGGCGATAAAGTGCCGGCCGATGGCTATATTATTGAGAATTATGATTTTAAGGTTAATAGTTTTATTTTTACCGGCGAATCAAAAGCAGAAAATAAATCAGCCAAAGTTATATCGGAAGAAAATGTTGCGCTGGCTGACATAGACAATATGGTTTTTATGGGCGAGACGATTGCGACTGGCGAGGCAAGATTTGTGGTGACCGGAATTGGGATGAATACTGAACTGGGGAAAATCGCCAATCTGACACAAGAAGTGAAAGAAGATCTGACGCCGATGCAAAAACAAATGCGTTCGCTTGGTCGGGATGTGACAATCATTTCAGTTTTGATTGGTGTGGTTGTGTTGCTTGTCGGACAGCATTTCAAGATGTCACTCTATCAAAATTTTCTTTTTGCGCTGGCTTTGGCAGTGTCAGTGGCGCCGGAAGGCTTACCGGCGGCGATTTCGGTGGCGTTGTCACTAGGTATGAAACGATTGCTCAAGGATAATGTATTGGCGAAAAAATTGAACGCGGTGGAAACTCTAGGTTCAGTGGATATTATCTGCACAGACAAAACCGGCACAATTACGCGCAATGAACTGACCGTGACAAAAGTTGTGGTCAATAATCAAATTTTTGATGTGGACGGTTCGGGCTATGCGCCAGTCGGAAAATTCAATCAAGATGGAAAGGCCGTTGATCAGACAAAAATAAACAATCTGGAATTATTATGCAAAATCGGAGCGCTTTGTAATGACGCGAGCTTAATTAAAAACGGTGAGCAATATTCCATTTTGGGCGATCCGACTGAGGGCGCGATTGTCGTGCTGGGTAAAAAATATAATGCTAAAAAGGATTATTATGAAGTTGGCGAGAAGAAGATAGATGAAAATCCGTTTTCATCAGAGCGGATGCGGATGAGTGTGGTGTACAAAAACGCGAATACAAATTCTTTTGTAAAAGGTTCGCCGGATGTTTTGTTAGATTTATGTTCGCAAAAAATTATTAATAACGAAGTAACTAAATTTACGCAAGCCGAAAAAGAAAAAGTTCGGGAAATGTACAATTCAATGTCGGCGGAGGCTCTGCGTGTGCTGGCGTTTGCATATCGTAATCTTGATGAGGTTGCAAAAGATAAATATTTGCAAGAGTCAGAAAAAAATCTAGTCTGGGTGGGAATGATGGCTATGATTGATCCGCCAAGAAAAGATGTGGGCAAGGCGATTATGGAATGTAAAAAAATGGGCATTAAAGTGATTATGATCACCGGTGATTACGAAATCACCGCCAAAGCGATTGCGAAAAATATAAATTTACTCGGCATGGAAGCTCAACTTCCATTAGGGAAGTTGAGCTTCCCGGAGGTTATCAATGGCAAAATGCTGAATGAAATGAAAGACGCGGAAATATTTAAAAATATTAAAAGCGGAACTTGTGTTTTCGCGCGCATTGCGCCAGAACAAAAACTGCGTATTGCGACAATTTTGAAAAACAATAAACAAGTGATTGCGATGACAGGCGACGGCGTGAACGATGCGCCGGCGCTTAAAAAAGCGGATATCGGCGTGGCGATGGGCATCATCGGTACGGATGTTTCCAAGGAAGCCGGCGATATGATTCTCTTGGATGATAATTTTGCTTCCATCGTGAAAGGCATCAAGGAGGGCAGGACAATTTTTCAAAATCTCAAAAAATTTGTGCATTATGTTTTCACTTCCAATGCCAGCGAACTTCTGACTGTAATTTTTGGCGTTATTTTGCATATTCCTTCGCCGGTTTCAGCCATTCAAATTCTGGCAGTAGATCTGGGCACTGATATTTTTCCGTCCTTTGCGTTGGGACTTGAGCCGCCGGAGCCGGGACAAGATAAAAAGAATGCTAACAAGGGCAGTGTGATTAGCGTGAAGGGCTTCCGAAGAATTCTGTATATGGGTGTGATTATGGCAACTGGCGCGGTTATTGCTTTTTTATGGTCAATGCTTCGCGGTGGCTGGCATTTTGGACACAAGATTGATGAAAATGCGATTCTATATTTGAAATCTACCACGGCGGCTTATGCTGTTCTTTCGATGACGCAGATGGCTAATGCCTTGCAAGCCAGAAGTGAAAAACTCTCGCCGTTTCAGTTGGGATTTTTCAAAAATATCTATGTCTTGTTGGCGATTCTGATTTCGGTTATAATGCTTCTGTCATTCATGTATGTGCCAATCCTGCAAACATATCTGCATATGTTGCCGATCGACTGGAAAGACTGGTTGGTGGTCATCGGATCATTCTTGGCAGTATATTTTTGGGAAGAAGGCAGAAAAGCCGAAGAAAAATAATAAAATAATTATGGATATCCAAAAAAATATAAACCTAGCGCAGTTTACGACTTTCAAAATCGGCGGGCCGGCGAAGGAATTTGTGGTGGTCAAAAACGAAGATGAATTGATCGAAGCGTTGCAATATGCCAAAGAAAATAATCTGAAATATTATATCTTTGGCGGAGGCAGTAATTTATTTTTTGATGACAAAGGATTTAATGGCTTGATCATCAAAACCGAAAGCAATAATAGTCTGAAATTATTACCAGAAAATCAGATCGAAAGTTGGGCGGGAGAAAGTCTGGGAAGTGTGGTGAATTTTGCGCGGGACAACAACCTTTCCGGCATAGAAGATTTAGCTGGTATCTATGGGCAATTCGGGGGAGCTATCCGCGGCAATGCAGGAGCCTTTGAAATTGAACTAAAGGATAAAATTGTAAGCGTGCGAGCTTTGGATATTTCAAGTGAAAAACCGGAAATAAAGATATATGATAACGCACAATGCGAATTTGGCTACCGGATGAGCATCTTCAAGAAAAATCCGCATATTATCGTTGTTTCAGCGACTATTCAGTTAAAGCAAGGCGAGAAAGAAAAAATCGGCGAACGAATGAAGGAGATAGTTCGAAAAAGAATTGAAAAACAGCCGACTGGCTGGGTCGGTTGCGCCGGCAGTTTTTTTGAGAATCCGACCGTATCCAATCCGGAAATAATCGCCAGATTTGAAAGCGATATCAATGGAAAAATGATCGGCAGCAAAATTCCGGCCGGTTGGCTCATAACTGAAGCAGGGTTGCGTGGCAAGAAGATCGGTGGCATTGAAGTGAGCGAAAAACATGCTAATTTTGTAATAAATACAGGCGGCGGAACAGCAGAGGAAATAATTATACTCACAAGCATCATCAAGCAAAAAGTACGCACGAAATTCGGCGTGCAATTACGGGAAGAAGTGCAATATGTCGGGTATTAAGTCTCCAGAGAGTTCTTAATTATTAAAAAATAAAAATATGACAGTTGCAAGTGTGAACAACATACGATTTATGTACAAAGGGTTGGAAATTGATGATTTGACGAAGGATTATATATTGAAACGAATGGGGCAGGTTCACAAAGTCATTGATAAAATTTTACACACAGAAATAGAGATTGATATCGACAAAAAAGGAAAATTCAGAGTTGAGGTGATGGTTAAAACTCCTTATGAGCTATATCGCGCGGAAAACACAACTATCAGTATCGAGGGCTCGATTGACTCGGTGGTGGATGATTTGAAAATCCAGATGACAAAAAACAAAGACAGGCGCAAAACAATGCTTAAGCGCGGCGCCAGATCAATTAAAAAGAAAACGGTATTGGATGAAAATTCAAGATTCTAAAAATGGAAAATAAAAGCATATTTAAATTCATATCGAGAAAGAATATTTTGCTGGGCATATATTCTTTTTTGATTTTGCTCGCTTCATACTCGGCCTACTTCAAAAATTACGATCAACCCAACGCTCTTTTCTGGGATGAAAACTATCATATCGCATCGGCTCAGAAATATCTTGACGGGGTTATGTTTATGGAATATCACCCGCCGTTAGGCAAGCTTTTTATCGCGCTGGGAGAGAAAATTTTCCATCCCAATGATTCTTTGGATCTCCGGCATTTTACCCAGACTGATTACTTAAAAGAGGTTCCGGCCGGATATTCATTCAAGGGAGTGCGTTTTTTTTCAACTTTTTTTGGCTGGATTTCCGCTATTTTATTTTTTAGCCTTTTGTATTTAATCTCTAAAAATCCGCATATTTCATTCGCTTTTTCTTTTATGTATGTTTTTGAAAACGCGTTCATTGTCCATTTCCGAAGCGCGATGCTGGAGGGAACGCAGATATTTTTCATACTGCTGTCCATTCTTTATTTTGTCTATCTTTGCGAAAAAAAATCCTCAGTCAATTTGCTTGGCTATTTTACACTCGGGATTTTTATGGGCTTGGCGGTTTCTGTCAAAGCTAACAGCGCCATAATTTTTCTCTTGTTCCCATTCCTGTTTTTTTATGGACAAAAAAAACAAGGCGTTGCAATAAAGAAGGAGATTTATGCGCTCATTGGAAAATTTTTCCTCAAAGGGCTTGTCCTGCTGTCCGGTATCAGCATAATATTTGTTTCTGTCTGGGCAATCCATTTTTCTTTAGGAAAAAATATAGCCAACGGCAATCATTATCGCGCTTCGGAAGAATATAAAAAATTAATTGGCAGGCAATTTCTGACGCCCTATGATTTTTTCATCATATTGCGGGATAACATGGAGTATAGCCAGAATTACAACAAAGGCGTTCCCAAACTGGATGTCAGCAAGCCCGGAGAAAATGGGAGCCATCCTCTAACATGGCCTTTTGGAGGAAAACCGATTGATTACCGGTGGGATGCGCTGGGAAATGGCACGACAAAACATCTTTATTTGCAGGGCAATGTTATTAATTGGGCATTGGCCTTGTTAGCGATAATTTTCTCGTTTGGATTATCTGTGGCGGTTTGGATTTTTAAAATAAAAGTAAAAAACCGAAGAATTTTTAACTATATCGTTTGGTTTCTGCTGTTGTATTTGGTTTATATGGCAGTTATGTTTCAGATCGGAAGGGTGATGTATCTATATCATTATTTTATTACGCTTATATTTTCATTTATCCTGGTGTTTTTAGATTTCTATTTTATTTGGACTGAATATCTGAAAAGCAACAAGCGGGCGCTTTTTGTGAGTTTGTTCCTTCTTCTGTTTTTCATCTCTGCGTCATATTTTTTCATCAGCCCGCTGACGTATTATTATCCGCTGACCAAAGACGAGCTGAACCAGCGTCTTTGGCAGAAAAAAGTCAAAGAAATTGTGCCTCTTATTTTTAATGGCCGGGCTAATCCGTAGTTGTGAATAACTCTCATTATTGCTTATTTTTTTTTTCATAGTAGAATAGAAGTGTAATTAAATAGCTTGTCATTCCCGTGAAAACGGGAATCTAGTATCTAGGCTTTGTGACTAGATTCCGGCTCAAGGCCGGAATGACATAATGATAATGAACAAAAAAATAAAAATTGAAATCGCGGTGGGGATAATTTTGCTTATCGCAATTGCGTTGGGAACGGGCATTTGGATCGGCGGTAAAAAACAGGACATTGCTAATAAGCTGAACAATAAGCCCTTGCCGATACAAAAACAAGTACAACAACCAAATCAACCAGAACAAAGACCGGTAGAAAATACGGCGCCACAGCAAACTGCAGGAATAGTATATACAAATTCGGATTTTGGTTTTCAAATAACTTTGCCGAGTGGATGGGAAAAATACAAGGCTATAGTTGATAAACCTAATAATACAGTTCACATTGATTTACCAACAACAGACAAAACTTGGCCGGGCGATGCGGATCTATTAACCGGAAAATCATTGATGGGTTATGCAAGTATGTTTAATATAGGTATTTGGAGTATTGATTCATTTGATAAGCATCTGGCAGATTGCGCAAAGGAACCCGATCCAAGCTGCGCGGGCAAAGATGCACTTTTAGCTAAAGGCAAAACATATGTTTATGAAATAGTTGGTCCGCAGGCTATGCCTGAAGATTTGCAGGCAATTGTTGATGGCGGAAGCTATATTAAGGCAATAAAAGACAACTTTAAGATGATTGCCATAACAAAATAAGTTTGAAATTAATAAAAAGTCTCGCTTTAACCGACGGGGCTTTTTTATGCTAAAATAAGGATATGAATCCACGCCAAATTTTTACCTTAAATCCTTAACTAAAAAATATGAGTTTCGAGTCTGGACCATCCTTTTTCGAGAGCAATGAGCTTGTGAAAAATATCTCGGAAAAAGTGAAGAGATTTATTGCTATTGGAATGGCAACTGCTGTTTTATATGGTGCAGTTGATATTAGGAGTGCATATGCAACAGAATCGGGCGGTAGCGTCGGTATTTCAGATAGAAATGATTCGTCCAAAGAACGGGGCAATCTCCAGGAGTCTTTTTTTGACAAGGAAATGAATTGCAAAGTTGAAATATACAAAGAAGGTGGCAAAGTCAAAAGAATTGAAACCGGAATTGATTATAAGGATAAAATCGGATTCTTGGGAGATGATGTTTTGCATGATCCGGTAGAAAAAATAATTGTCGGCGTAGAAGATAAAAGCGGAAATTGGAAATTTATCGAAAGGCAGGGTGAATCAAAAAACACAGGTATTGAAAATGAGAAATTAGTTCAAGGCGATATTCGCGAAGCCGTGCGCCAAGGCGCGCAAGACATTGTGAAAATACATACGCATCCGCTGGCGGTCTATAACTCAAAAGAAGATATCGCTGCAATTAATAAAAACGAAACAAATACTGAAAAAATAAAGCCAGGGATAACAGTTCCAAGCATGGAGGATGTTTTCAGGATAATATTAAGCGATATTATTGAAGATGATAATGCCTCTAAAATTGGCGAAAAATGCAGGAATATTATGGTTGACCCGACTGGGGTTTGGGAATATTCCATAGATAGAAATAACGAAAACATTAAAGAGGCAAAAAATAGCATTCAAAAGGGGCTGGATAATTTAGTTAAGGATGCCGCCAATGAGATCAATATTAGTGAAGAGGAGAGAGAGAAGATAGAAAATTTAAAGGAAGCTGATGAATTTCCCGTTCTCAGTTCGCTCACCTCAGACAGTTTATCTAGAAAAATGACAGAATTGGTAAAAAAAGAAGTGAATAACGTTGAAATTAAATTCGCGGATAATATTAATCTGAATCATGAAAAATATTCTGAAATTACAATGGATCTTGCAACCGTCTCGAGTCGAAATGATGTTGAAGCAAAACTAAAAAAGCTTAATAATTTTATCGCGGTTTGCAAGGAGAGGGGTTTCATTTTCAACTATAAACCGTTTCTGGATTAGGAAGGCATAAAATTGGGTTGTGGATAACTAATCACTTGTAAAATATTCGGGGGAGGGGTAATATACAAGTAGCTATAATAATAATTAAAACAAAAACAAATGGATAAAAGGGTCAGTGTTGGTATGGTCGCGGTCATTATTGTAATTGTGGCAATTACCGCAGTCGTGCTGGGCTACAAAATGAACAGTCAAAAACAAGAAGTTGCTCAAACTCCGGTGGCAGCACAACCATCAGCGCAAACTACGCAACCGCAACAAACAACACCGGTTGCATCAAATTCTGACTGGAAAACTTCATTGAAAAATACTGTTTCAGCTATTGTAAATGAAAAAACCAAGGGTGTTTGGGATAAGAGGGTTGAAATTACCAGTGTTGATGTTTCACAAAAAGCGGTTAAAGGAAAATGGTGGGCTAGTGATGCTTGGGACTGGATTGCTTGGCAGGGAGACGATGGCAAGTGGAATGTGCTTGTGAGTCAGGATGGATTCGTTTGTGCGGAATTATCAAATATTCCACGCCAGTATAATACTTTTTTTCATGATGCTATTTATTTAGTGACTGTTCGTGGAGAGGAAAAACAGTGTCGTTAATTGTGACTTAAGTGAAAAAGTCCCTTTCTTTGACGGAAGGGGCTTTTTTTATGCTAAAATAAGGTTATGAAACGACATCTGATTCGATTTTCAAAACTGGCTTTTATACTTTCTCTCACCTACGTGATTATTTTGATCGGCGGATTTTTTGGTGTGCGATATGGGCTGACTAATACGGCGGGCGTGGTGGATCAGGAAAATCAGATATTTGATCAAAGCGAAAAATATTTGCAGAGCGTTGAAAAGGATAATTTTCCGGTGGAAAAAGCGGAAGTCGCGCAATTGCAAAAGAAAAATTTTTGCCAGATTGATGCGGTCGGCGCTTTCTATCCGCTCAATGCCAAATCGATCCTTTCGGGTTATATGATGACAAGTAATGATATTGTGACGGCCAAGATGATTTTGGCAGTCAAGTTAAGATTTTTGGATAACGGTGATTTTATAAAACGTTTTGAGGCTTGTGAAAAAGATAGCGGTAATTATAATATTTTAGGTCTGGAAAATAAATGCGGCAACGCCGAAGGGATAAATGTTTTTCCTTGGATGAATGACGATGTATGGTCTTCCATCAAAGACGCAACCAAAAAAGATAGCAGCGCGATTGCCAAGGCTTCAAAAATCGTCGGCGTTGAACCGCGGCTTTTGGTTGCCTGTATGATTGTGGAACAGCTGCGCCTTTTTCATTCTGAGTGGGAAATGTTTAAAAAATTTTTTGAGCCATTGAAAATTTTGGGCAATGCGAATAAAATTTCGCTGGGCGTAATGGGCATAAAAGAGGCGACCGCCGCGCAGATCAAAAACCATCTCAAAGATCCAAACTCTGAATATTATCTGGGAAAAAATTATGAAAATATTCTGGATAATTTGAATGGCAGTGTCTATGACCAACTAACAAGCGAAAACGACGGCCATTATGCTTCGTATTTGTATGGTGCGTTATATCTCAAGGAAATAATGACCCAATGGACTCAGGCCGGCTATAATATCCAGTATCGTCCGGAAATTGTCGGCACGCTTTTCAATGTCGGTTTTCCGCAATCTAAACCGAATCCTAATCCGAAAGTCGGCGGTTCAGCCATTAATGTCGGCGACGCTAAATATTCTTTTGGTTCACTATCCTACGAATTCTATTATTCCGGAGAAATGTTGGACGATTTTCCGTATATTACCAACTAAATTTGCTTCAAGTAAAGCTTTTTGTAAGCTTGACAAAATGTAAGCAATATGATAAACTGTGAAATCTAGCGTTTATAAAAGGCTAGAGGGAGAAGTTCTTATAATCTGGCCAATATCGGCCAAAACAAGGGGGGGCGTATGAAAAAAATACTGTCGTTGGTAGTGGGTGCATTCATGGTGCTGTCGCTTTCCGTCTGCGCATTCGCGACGGACAACGGAACGGCTTCGCCAAAAGTGGTGCAGGACACCGTGAAGTTCAACTGGTTGTCGTCATCTGTCAAGCAGGACGAAACCGAGCTGACAAGGATGATAGATGCGACCGCTTTGGATGCGTACGAAAAGGGCAAGTCCGCCTTGGAAAAGGGCGACGGCAAGACGGCAATATGGCAGTTCGAGCTGTATGAGCATTGCGCCAAGTTGAAGTCGGGAAACGATGGGATGGTATTCCCCGACGACTATCTGATTCTGAAAAAGAAAGCAAGGTTGCTCCGGGCGAAGTACTGGCTCGAACAAACCACGTTGGATGCCGAAGCCGGCAATCCATTCAACGAGATCGGCGATCATGTCAACACAATGAAAAAGAATATCAAGGAGGCGAGCGAAATAGTTTTGCGCTCCGAGACAACGGGATTATCCGACCAAAGGGCGCTACCTTTATACAGTCACTCCGCCGAGACGAAGGAAGGCTACACGAAAGACAAGGATAAGTAGTTTATCTCCAAGGCTTTATGTATCCAGCCAGTCATTTGTTCCTAACGGGACGGTGACTGGCTTTTTTCTTTTGTGGTATAATAAAATAGAAGTAAATAGGTTGATAATAATTTTATGGCGCAATTAGACTCCACAATAACAAAAAATGAGTTGTTGATTAAACTGGCCGGTCTTGCAAAAGAACTGCAGAAAAAAGATCCGGAAAAATTCAAGCAGATGAACTTAGAATCTAACATGGAGTATCTTGATATTTATACTCCGACTTTTGGAGATCAAAAAGAAGCTCAGCAAGCAGAAATGAATAATCTGATATCTTCTGTTGAAAACGCATTGATGGAAGCAGAAACTAAAAAAGAAATGCCGGAATCAAAAACAATTCCGCATAGGGAAAAACCGTTTGAAGGAATTAGAAATTTATTTAAATAAAAAAATAAATTGATGAACAAAAAAATAAAAATCGAAATCGCGGTGGGGATAATTGTGGTGGTGGCAATTGTGGTCGGAGTTTCAGTATGGCATGAAAGCAAAGAAATTAGAGAGATTAAAGAAGTCAAGATTGAACATCCAAATTCGGATATTAGCAGTGACAAGGGAATTATTTGCACGCAAGATGCCAAGCAATGTGCGGATGGTTCATATGTTTCCCGCAAGGGGCCGAATTGCGAATTCGCGGCGTGTCCGGAAACTAACAATGATTGTGCGAAAGAAGGCGAGAGCATTGGCGCGGTAGTCCCGGGAGTTGTGCCAAAAAAATGCTGCAATGGACTGTCGCCGATTGTTCCTCAAGGAATTGTTGGAACACAAGGAATTTGTCAGAAAGTTTCCAACGAAACGTCTGGCTGGAGAACCTATATTAATAATCAATTCGGTATACAATTTAAATATCCATCTAAACTTAAAATGGAAGAAGATATTTCAAGGTCTGCGTCGCGTCCTAAGATTCTAACCTTTGTCGTTCAATTACTTCCTCTTGATGAGAAAAACTTTTTATTTTTAGAGGATTCTGGAAATCAGGGTGATTATCAAATGGGCATGAATGCGGATATGAATATCGGTGTTGATAGGTTCCAGCAAAAGATTAATGAAAATAAATATGATTCTGTTGTGATTGGTGATACTGGTATCAAATGGTATTGTGAAAAATCTGTAACGCTACAGGGAGCTGATACAAAAACATGCTGGGCATTAAATACAAAGGGCTATGTTGATCAGATAGGTTTCGATTTTAGTAAAATTAAAACTTTACTTTCTGAATCTGAATTTGATAACATAATAAAAAGCCTAAATTATACAAAATAAATCAATAGTTTTTAAAAGCCTTTCTTTGACGAAAGAGGCTTTTTTTGATAGAATTATAGGGTTAAATGGTGGGGTCTAAGAACCATAAACTACAAACTAAGAACTAATAAATGGGAGCTTTCAATAAACTTTTTGGCTCAAATCAGCGGGAAATCGCGAAACTGCAGCCGATTGTGGAAAAAATCAATTCGCTGGAAAAAGATATTCGCAGGTTATCTGATGAGGAATTGAAAGCCAAAACACAGGAGTTCAAAGAGCGCATCGCCAAAGGCGAAACGCTGGATGAAATTCTGCCGGAGGCATATGCAGTGGTGCGTGAAGCGGCGGATCGCGTGATTGGCGAACGGCATTTTGATGTGCAGCTCGTCGGTGGCATAGTTTTGCATCAGGGCAAACTGGCGGAGATGAAAACCGGTGAGGGAAAAACTCTGACTTCCACTTTGCCGATTTATCTGAACGCGCTAGGGGGCAAAGGCGTGCATGTGGTGACCGTCAATGATTATCTGGCGAAACGCGACTGCAACTGGATGGGTTCGATTTTCCATTTTCTGGGAATTTCCACGGCCTGCATCATTCATGACACCTCATATATTTATGAACCGAAGATAATCGACACGAATGAGGTGACAGTTGAGATGGAAAATCTGAAGGAAGTTACACGAAGAGACGCGTATAACGCCGACATCACATATGGAACCAACAATGAATACGGGTTCGATTATCTGCGCGATAATATGGTGCAAACGCTGGGACAAATGGTTCAGCGTGAACTCAACTATGCGATCGTGGATGAAGTCGACTCAATTTTGATTGATGAAGCCCGAACTCCTTTGATTATTTCCGCGCCGGACACGGAATCGACCAAGATGTATCAGCAGTTTGCGCAAATTGTGCCAAAGCTAAAAAAAGATGAAGATTTTGAACTGGATGAAAAGATGAAAGCGGTGGTCATCACGGATGCCGGAATCAACAAGGTGGAACAGATGTTGGGTATGGGCAATCTATATGAAACCGGAAAAATAAATTATGTGCATCATCTGGAACAGGCCTTGAAAGCGCAGGTTATTTTCCAGCGCGACCGAGACTATGTAGTGAAGGATGATGAAGTGATTATTGTGGATGACTTCACTGGACGTTTGATGCCCGGCCGAAGATATAGCGAAGGCTTGCATCAGGCGATTGAAGCCAAGGAAAATGTGAAAGTGCAAAAAGAATCGAGAACGCTCGCGACCATCACTTTCCAGAATTATTTTCGCATATACAAAAAACTGGCCGGTATGACCGGAACAGCTTTGACGAGCGCGGAAGAATTTTTCAAGGTATATAACGTAGATGTCTTGGAAATTCCGACGAACAAGGTAATGCAAAGAAAGGATTTGCCGGATGTTATTTACAAAACGGAAAAAGGCAAATTCAATGGCATTATGGAGGAAATCAAAGAAATCAACAAAAATGGCCAGCCGGTTTTGGTGGGTACAATTGCCATTGAAAAATCGGAATATCTGAGCGCGCTTTTGCAACGAAACGGCATCCCACACGAAGTTTTGAATGCCAAAAATCATGAGCGTGAAGCGGCAATTATTGCCAAAGCCGGACACAAAGGCGCGGTGACGATTGCCACGAATATGGCTGGCCGCGGAACCGATATTAAATTGGGTTCGGGTGTCAAAGAAGTCGGTGGGCTGATGATAATCGGAACAGAGAGGCATGAAGCGCGGCGCATTGATAATCAGTTGCGCGGACGCGCCGGACGGCAAGGCGATCCGGGGGCTTCGCAATTTTATGTTTCACTGGAGGATGAATTGATGCGCCGGTTTGGCGGAGACAAATTGAAAAGCATGATGGACCGTCTGGGGCTGCCGGAAGATCAGCCGATCCAAAATTCGATCATTTCCAAGTCAATTGAAAACGCGCAATCAAAAATCGAAGGTTTCAATTTTGATATCAGAAAGCACGTGCTGGATTACGATGACGTGATGAACAAACAGCGCGAAGTTGTCTACAAAAAACGCCGGGAAATTTTGGATATGAAAGATACAAAAAGCGAAATGATGAATTATATCAGCGAAGAAATTGAAAGAATGGCTTCGTCAAATTGTGTCGGCGATGAAGTTGATTGGGATGTGAAGGAAATTAATGCCGGTTTTCACGGAATTGTTTTTGCGCAGGGAGATTTGACGACAAAATTGGAAGAAATCAGAAATGACGCGCGCCATAATTCGGCGGAAAAAATCAGTTTTATGATTGAATTTCTGATGGGCATCGCCAAAGAAGTGTATAACCGCAAAGAAATGGAAGTTGGAGCTCCGCAAATGCGTTCCATCGAAAAAGCGGTGATTCTGCAAACGACCGACATGTCTTGGATGAATCATTTGGACGAGATTGATTATCTGCGGGAGGGAATCGGTCTCCGAGGCTATGGCCAGCGCGATCCATTGATTGAATATAAGCGCGAGGCTTTTGACATGTTTTCGCATCTAATGGAAAACGTGCGCTCAAATATTGTAAATACAATTTTTAGGATTAATACGGTTTCGGCGCAACAAGCACAACCGGAAAATGTCAGCTACAGCGGACCGAGCGAAGTTGAACAATTTGGCGCTGCCAAAGAAATCCAAGATGGCGAAGTTGAGGAGAAAAAACAATCGCCAATTATAAATGCCAATAAAGTCGGCCGCAATGATCCTTGTCCATGCGGTTCTGGTAAAAAATATAAGAAGTGTTGTGGGAAGTAGGAGCTGAAAAATAAAGTCTATATCCGCGTAAATTGCGGATAAATGGGGAAAGCCCGTGCGAAGAGCACGGGTTTTTTCTATGCCGAAAACCCGAACTCGAAAAACAAAGATTGCTTGTCGAATAGGTCGAGGCACGCGGCGCCTGAGTCCGCCATAAGTTTACATAAGTTGACAAACACGGCTCACACGCAATTTAGGGTTCTAAGTATA
>Ga0334722_10000676_pt1 | contig 48334 bp, 33 predicted proteins | sample C3_bottom_MG_FD_207210 | JGI IMG/M metagenome (GOLD analysis project Ga0334722, IMG submission 207210) | Sediment microbial communities from Yellowstone Lake, YNP, Wyoming, USA - C3_bottom | ecosystem: Environmental > Aquatic > Freshwater > Lake > Sediment | place: USA: Wyoming | collected...
CAGCAGGTAGTCCAGCAGCTTGCTCCCACTCAGGTCGGCATTGACCGTCTCCAGCACCTTCTCGCCAAAGGCGCCGGACACGAAACCGAGGGCATCCTGGCCGGCACTGCCGTAACAGGCGTCTATCATTTCGCGAATTTCGCGGATCAGCGCCACGGAGATATTGACCGTACAGCCGGTGTGCTGCTCGATGGCCTCCTGGGCCGCCCTGTTGAGCGGATCGGCGATGGCGATATTGAGTTCGTTGCCCGCCTTGATCAGCGGGATGAAGTTGAAGCGGCGCGCCAGCGCCCCCGGCACCAACGCCAGAGCAGCGGGATCGATCATGTCCTGCTTGAGGCGGATATAGGGGATATCGAGCTGGTTGGAGAGTGCCCAGTCGATATCCTCCTGGGTGACGACCCCCAGGTTCACCAGCGCCTCGCCGAAGCGGCAGCCGCTTTTCTGCTGTTCAGCCAGAGCCGCCGCAATGTCGGCTTCGCTGATGATCTGCGATGTGGCCAGAATATCGCCCAGGGAACCCTTTTTAACCAGATCGGACATAACCCCTCCTTCGGGGCAATCGGAATATGCTGCACAAAGTTAAGCGCAGGAACCGCCGGTCGTCAACCGTATCCCGCGGCGCACAGGTAAAATCTTGTTACAGTTCCCGGTCGCTCAGGCTCTCGAAACGAGTATGTTCGCCGAAGAAGGCCAGGTTGACCGTGCCCAGGGCGCCGTTACGCTGCTTGCCGATGATGACCTCGGCGTTGCGTTCGTGCCCCAGGGTGCAGGAGCCGTCGCGGCGCTTGCACTGTTCGCAGTAGACCGACTCGCGGTAAACGAACATGATCACGTCCGCATCCTGTTCGATGGCGCCCGACTCGCGCAGGTCGCTCATCATCGGGCGTTTGTCGGAGCGCTTCTCCAGTTCGCGGTTGAGCTGGGACAGGGCAATGACCGGCACGCCCAACTCCTTGGCCAACGCCTTGAGCGACTGGGAAATCTCCGAGATTTCCTGCTGGCGGGACTCAATCTTGGAGCCCGCCTTCATCAGTTGCAGGTAGTCCACGATGATCAGGCCGATATCGTGCTCGCTCTTGAGCCGCCGGGCCTTGGAGCGCAACTCCAGTACGCTGATGGCCGGCGTGTCGTCGATGAAGATCTTGGAATCGTACAAGGTACTGGCGGCGCGCTGCAGGCGCGGCCAGTCCGAATCCTGGAAATGGCCGGTGCGCATCTTGCCGAAGTCGATCTTGGCGATGGAGGCGAACAGGCGCATTACCAGCTGTTCCTTGCCCATCTCCAGTGAGAAGACCACCGAGGGAACCCGCTTCTTGTTATGGGGGTCGGCACTGGCATACTCGGCAAAATTGAGGGCCAAAGTGGTCTTGCCCATGGAGGGGCGGGCCGCAATGATGATCAGGTCGCCCGGCTGGAAACCGGCGGTCATGTGATCCAGGTCCACATAGCCGCTGGGGGTGCCGGTGATCAGCTCCTTGCGCGAATGAAGGCTCTGCAGGATTTTGAAGGTATCCTTGATGACATCCCGCACCTGGACGTACTGGGGCCGCAGCTTGTTTTCGGCGATTTCGTAGATGTCCTTCTGGGCCTTGTCCAGCAGTTCGTTCACATCGGACTGCTCGTCGTAGCTGCGGGTGGCGATCTCGGTCGCCACGCTGATCAGCTTGCGATTGACCGACTTCTCTTTGACGATGCGGCAGTAGTAGGCGATGTTGGCCGCCGTGGGGACGTAATCCACCAGGTTGGCCAGGTACGCAGCGCCTCCCACCTCCTCAAGCTCTCCCGACTTTTTGAGCATGGTGCTCAGGGTGATCAGGTCGCACGGCTCCCGGCTGTCCGACAGGCGCATCATGGCCTGGAAGATCTTGCGATGGCTTTCGCGGTAGAAATCCTCGGGCACCAGCAGTTCCAGCACCCGGTTGATGGCGTCGTTGTCGATCAGGATGCCCCCCAGAATGGACATCTCGGCTTCCAGGTTCTGGGGGGGGAGTTTGCGTATATCCGTTGTCATTTGTAATCCCTCTGCGTACCCAAGCGGTACGATCACGCTAATCGGTTCATTTGCGGTAGGCCGCGATCACATCGCGGAGCGCCTCGACCACGTCCCGGGCATCTGCGTCCGTCATGTTCGGGAAGAGCGGCAGGGACAGGATGCGCTCGGAGGCATAGTCGGCATGGGGCAGACTCCCTTCGGCCACCGGCAGATTCTCCCGGTACCAGGCGTGGTGGTGGATCGCCTTGTAGTGCAGGCCACTGCCGATGTTGCGCTGCTTCAGCTCGGCCATGAAACGGTCGCGGTCGATGGAGAGGCGCTCGATCCGGACCAGCGGCGTGTACAGGTGCCAGGCATGCCGCTGCTCGTAAGGGGCATAGGCCGGCAAAGCCAGTTCGGCCACGTCGGCCAGCTCGCGGTTGTAGAATTCGGCGATTTCCCGGCGACGCTCGATGAAACCATCCAGCTTGGGGAGCTGGTGGATGCCGATGGCGGCCTGAATATCCATCATGTTGTATTTGAAGCCTGGGAGCATGATGTCGTAGTTGGGGGTACCGCTGGCGGCGAACCGTTTCCAGGCCTCGCGGTTCATACCGTGGAACTTGAGCAGCGAAATTTCCTCGGCCAGCGCCTCGTCGGAGGTGCAGACCATCCCCCCCTCACCGGTGGTGATGTTCTTGTTGGGATGGAAGGAAAATATGGATATGGAGTCGAGGGAACCGATCTTGCGGCCCTTGTATTCGGTACCGGCGGCATGGGCGGCGTCTTCGATGATGGTCAGATTGTGTTCCTGCGCCAGCGCGAACAGCGGGTCCATGTCGCAGGACTGGCCGGCGAAATGCACCGGGATGATCGCCTTCGTGCGGGGCGTGATCTTCCGGCTGACCTGCTCCACATCGATGTTGAGGGTTCCCGGCTCGATATCTGCCAAGACCGGCGTGCCGCCGCACAGGACGATCATGCTGACCGTCGAGGCAAAGGTCATGGGGGTGGTGATGATCTCGTCCCCCGACTGGATATTCAGGGCGAGCAACGTCAGGTGCAGCCCGGCCGTGGCGGAACTGAGCGGCACCGCAAAGGGGGCGCCCACGTACTGCCTGAAGGCATCTTCGAACCGTTTTACCTTGGGGCCGGTGGTGATCCAGCCGGATTTGAGCGATTCGACGACCTCGTTGATTTCGGCGTCGCCGATGGTCGGGGCGGAGAAGGGCAGAAAGGTGGAACGCATTGAATATACTCCCTTGGTTATAGTAGTTCTTTCCCGATGACCTACCGGTTGCTGATCAACAGATAGCGGCGCGTCTCGGCCCGGATAACCGGTGCCGGCACAAGGCGCGGCATCAGGCCGGCCAGCTCGTGGCGTTTGAGCACCACCAGCAGGTGACTGTCGCCCCCCCAGAGGGATATCACGGTATCTACGTCCGGAAACCACGCTTTCTGGTCCCCCTGGCGGCTGCCGAATTCCAGTTCGTCGACCTTGCCGGTGACCATCACCCGGCGACCGGTATACCAGGAGATACCCTGGAGTGGGCCAAAGGTAACGACACGGGTATCGGGTCCGCCCAGGGCGGTGACCGCTTTGGCCAGGTCCCGCGAGGACTCTGCCCGGGCGATGTCTCCCATTATCAGCCGCGGCACCAGAATGACAAGCACAAAGGAGGCCGCACAGAGCACGATCAACATCCGCATCGGGTTGCGCCCCGCCGCATGCAGCACCATCACCGCCTGCAACAGAAACAGGCCGCCGATCGCCAGGCATGCCGGGATCGACACCTGGGGGGCGTTGGCCACGAACTGCCGCACGGGGCCGCCCAGCCGAGGGAACAGCTCGGTCAGCAGGCCGGACACCTGGGGCAAGTAGCCAAAACCGAGGGCCGCTACGCCCAGCACCAGCAGCATCCCCCCCACGATAACGGCTCCCAGTTTCAGCTCACGGCCCCGTCCGTCCAAGAGAGCATTGAAACGCTCGGCGATCAGCAGCGCCAAGGCGGGAAAAATCGGCAGAATGTACGGCACGAGCTTGGAGCTGGATTTGGAAAAAAACAGGAAAATCACGGCGGCCCAGATGAACAGGTACAGGCCGGCCGACCCGCCGTCATGGTGACGGTTGCGCCAGGCACGGCTCACGGCACCGGGGACGAAAACCGCCCAGGGGAACATGGTCCCCAGCAGCACCGGCACAAAAAACCAGATCGGCTGATAGCGGCCGTGCACCGTGCTGGTGAAACGCTCGAAGTGCTCGTGAATGAAGAAGAAGCGGGGAAACTCCGGATTGCGCACCGAGACCGCCACGAACCAGGGGACCGTCACCGCGAGAAAGAGCAGCAGGCCGGTAACCAGGCGCATCCTGCCCAAGAGCCGCCACTCCCGCGAGATCAGCAGATAGAAAAAGATGATCCCGGCAGGAAAAACGATGCCGATCAGCCCCTTGGCCAGCACCGCCAGGCCGGCCCCCAGGTACATGAGCATCCAGGTCAGGGGGCCGTCGCGCCGCTCGTTGCGCTGGGCAGCCACGATGAATGCCCCCAGGCAAAGGGTCAGACAACAGGTCAGGAGCATGTCGGTCAGGATGATGCGCGACTGCATCACAAAACCGGCCGTGGTGCCGAGCATGGCGGCGGCAATCATGGCGGTCCGCCGGCCGTAGAGGCGCCGGCCGATCCAGTAGGTCACCAGCACGGTCGCCAGGCCGCAAAGCGCGGAAGGCAGACGGGCGGCAAACTCCGTAATGCCGAACAGCTTGAGCGAAGCGGCGTTCAACCAATACAGCAGCGGCGGTTTTTCAAAATACTTCACATAGTTCAGGGTTGGCGTAATCAGGTCGCCCCGCTCCAGCATTTCCCGGGGAATCTCCGCATAGCGCCCCTCGTCGGGGTCAAGCAGCGGCAGAGCCCCCAGAAACTGGACAAATGGCACTGCCAGCGCCAGCAGCAGCGTCAGCAGGTCGCGCAGCCAGCCGGCCTCGCCCCCCCCGCGTCCGGTATGGCGATAGTCCCTCATGCCGCATCCGCCTTCTCGCGCCGGATCAGATCACCCACACGGGTGCCCTGAGGCACCGCCAGCAGGATCCGCTGGTTGGGGTGCGCAACTTCGGCCGCCGCCGAACCTCCCGACGACACGATCTCCAGCCGCTCGACACGGCAGCGGGCCGACCGCATAGCCGGCCCGATGAATTCCAATGCATCGCCGACCGTGATGCGGTTGCGCACCCCGACGACCGCCCTGCCGGCCTGCTGCAGCTCCTCCACCAGACCGACGAATTCGTGGCTGCGGATATAGGCGGACTGATACTCCTGTCCCACATTCTGCGGCCGTCCCAGAAGAAATCCGGTCGTGTAGCCGCGATGGCTCATTTTGGCCAGCTCCTCCAACCACTCCGGCCGGCACTGCCAGCTGCCCGGCTCGGCGCACAACTCATCAAGGGCCTGGCGGTAGACCCGCAGGACCGAGGCCACATAATTGACCCCCTTCATGCGCCCCTCGACCTTGAGCGCTGCCACCCCGCTCTGCACCAGCGCCGGCAGATGTTCCAGCAGGCAGAGATCGCGGGAGTTGAAGATGAAGGTGCCGTCCCGGTCCTCCATTACGGGGAAATATTCCCCCGGCCGGGTTTCCTCAACCAAATGGTAGCTCCAGCGGCAGGGGTGGGTACATTCCCCCTGGTTGGCGTCCCGGTTGCTCAACATGCTGGAGATGAGGCAGCGCCCCGAGTATGAGATGCAGAGCGCCCCATGAACGAACGCCTCGAACTCCATCCCCGGCACCTGCGCCACGGTTTCCCGGATATCGTCCAGCGACATCTCCCGGGCCAGATTGATCCGCTTGACCCCCTGCCGCTGCCAGAAGCGGGCGCTGCGCCAGTTGATGGTATTGGCCTGGGTGGACAGGTGCAGGTCACAGGTCGGCCCGATTTCGCGCACCACGTCCATGACCCCCGGATCGGCCACGATCCAGGCATGGAACGGAAGCTGGGCCACACGGTGCAGATATGTTTCCAGTTCCCCGAGCTGCTCGTTGCGGGGAAAACTGTTGACGGTCAGATACGCCTTGACGCCGCGGACCGCACAAAGATCCAGGGCCGCTTTCATCTCGTCGAGAGAGAAGTTGTCGGCCAGATTACGCAGGCCAAAGGCATGGCCGCCCATATAGACGGCATCGGCGCCGTAATGGATGGCGATCTTCAGTTTTTCCATGTTGCCGGCCGGGGCCAGCAATTCAGGCATGTTCACGACACGTCCGGTCTAGGGGGTATAGAGGCAAATGGCGAAAAATAGTAGCATATCCCGTTTGCCAATTAAACCGAAAAGGCAGCTTTCGCTTGACAAAGCGCGGCGTATCGCTTTAATTATGAAAAACACACGTCAAATGGAGGAATTATGGCATCCGGCATCCGATGGGCCGCATGCATTCTCGGGTGTGCCGCGCTGGCGGGCTGTGCCTCGAACGACCTGATGGTCAAGCGCCTGACCGAGACCGAGTCGCGCGTGGAACTGCTGACCCAGACAGGCAAAAAGCACGACCAGCGCCTGACCGAATTGTCCAGCGTGGCTCAGGAGCAGAATGACCGCTCGAAGGATGCCACCGCACAGATCAGACAGCTTCAGGCCACCATCGGGGAACTGCGGGTCGCGCTCGAGGATCTCAAGGCACGGGTCGCGTTGGCGGCCCAGCAGGCGGCCACCCCCAAGATCGAGGTAGTCAACCAGGATCCCGCCTCCCGCAAAACCAAAGAGTCAGGCCCCCCTTCCGACTATCTCAAGGCCTTCGGCCTGTACAGCGCCAACAACTTCCCGGCGGCCATCAAGGCCTTCGAAGCCTTTGTCACCTCCAGTCCGAACAGCGATTACGTCCCCAATGCCCTGTACTGGATCGGCGAGTGCTATTACAGCCAGTCCGAGCTTGCCAAGGCCCAGGAGACCTTTCAGAAAATGATAGACGCCTATCCGAAAAGCGCCAAAGTGCCCGATGCCAAGCTGAAGTTGGGCTACACCCTGGCCGCCCGCTCGGAAAAAGCGAAAGCCACAGCCCTGTTCGAAGAGATCGTCAAGAACTACCCCGGCAGCCCGGCCGCGGCAAAGGCCCGGGAACGGCTGACCGCCAACTGAATTCCGCAGCTTGACTAGTGCGGCTATCTCATCACGAGACACACGAGGTGCATCGTATGAACTTCAGATCGACCTTGCTACTGCTGGCCACGCTCTTCCTGTTGCCCTTTGCTGCAGCCGCCGCAGACCAGGAAGAACCGACCATTTATGTCATCAAACAGGGCGACACCCTGTGGGGGCTATCGGAACGCTTCATAAAGAACCCCAACTACTGGCCGAACATGTGGTCCAAGAACAGCCAGATCACCAATCCGCACGTGATCTACCCGGGACAGAAGGTGCGCGTCTTCTCCGACCGCCTGGAGTTTGTCCCCAAGGAGCAAGCGGCCGCGGGCGGCCAGAAGGCCGGTGCGGCCACTCCCCAGGAGGTTCTGGCCGAAGTGACGCCGGAGCGCACCTTTACCATCAGGGGGACTGAAGGCTATCTGCTGGAAAACGAACTCAAGCCGGCCGGATTCGTGATCGGCATCCACCACGGCCGCTTCATCGCCGGCGACGACGACATCGTCTATACCGATATCGGCAGGGAGCATGGCGCCAAAGGCGGAGAGAAGTTCTCCATCTTCCGCAAGGACACGACGGTCAGCCACCCCGCCACCAACGAAATCCTGGGCACCAAAATCCTCCCGCTCGGAACTCTGCAGCTGACCGACATGGAGCAGAAGGCCTCGCGGGCCATCATCACCAAGACCACCAAGGAGATCTCCCCCGGCTCCTATCTGCTCCCCTACCGTGAGGACAAGCATCGCGAAGTCACCCTCAAGATGCCGACCCGCGACCTGAAGGGGTACATCGTCGACAGTTACAGCGGCATCAGCATTATCGCTGCCGGCGACATCGTCTACATCGACCTGGGGAGCGCCCATGGCGCCGAAGCGGGCAATATGCTCTACATCGTCCGCGACGTGGCCCTTGACCAACGCTATGTGGAAGGACGGGTCGACAAACTGCCCCAGGAACTGCTCGGCGCCCTGGTGATCCTGGAAACCGGCAAAAAAACGGCAACCGCCCTGGTGGTCAAAAGCATCGATGCCATCTACAAAGGCGACCGGATCATCAGCATCACCAAATAAGTACAACGAACCCTTTTTCGGGACCGGCTTCGGCCGGTCTTTTTTTTCCCGATTGCAACCACCACCATGGACGATTTCTACTGGATAGGGCTCAAGGCCGTACACGGCATCGGCAACGTCACGTTCCGCCGCCTCCTGGAACGCTTTGACACCCCACGGGCCGCACTGGCGGCAACGCGGGAAGAGTTGGCAACGATCAAGGGGATGACCCCGGCGGTGCTCGACGCGGTGCTGAGCGGCACGTGGCAACGCTTTGCCGAAGACGAATGCCGCCGGCTCGAAGACTCCGGCATCCGGCTGGTCACCTTTACTGCCGCCGACTATCCCAAATCGCTGTTCGAAATCCCCGACCCTCCCCCGCTTCTGTACGTCTCCGGTTCGCTGCCGGCACCCGGGCCCTCCATTGCCGTGGTCGGCTCGCGCAAGGCCAGTTCCTATGGCTTGATGACCACCGCCCGCCTGGCCGAAGGATTGGCACGGAACGGCGTCGCCGTCATCTCCGGCATGGCCCGCGGTGTCGACACCGCCGCCCATAAAGGTGCGCTCCAGGGGAACGGCCCGACTGTCGGCGTACTGGGGTGTGGCGTCGACAAAATCTATCCGCCGGAAAACCGCACCCTGTTCGAGGAGATGGCGCGTCGGGGTGCCCTCATTTCCGAATTTCCCCTGGGCACGCTCCCCCTGGCGGAAAATTTTCCACGCCGCAACCGTATCATCAGCGGCCTCGCCAACGGCGTACTGGTCGTCGAGGCCGCCGAAAACAGCGGATCGCTGATTACGGCCCAGTTTGCCCTCGACCATGGCCGAGACGTGTTTGCGGTGCCGGGCAACATTTCCTTCGCCTCCAGCAAGGGAAGCAACCGCCTCATCAAGCAGGGTGCCAAACTGGTGGACTGCCTGGAAGACATCCTCGAAGAGTTGCCCGGCATGCATGAGGCCACGCGCGAGGCCGGGCCACCGCCCCGCAACTTCGGCCTCACCCCCCGTGAAGCAGCCGTGTACGAACTGCTGGCCAGTTCTCCGCTGCATATCGATGACATCATCTCCCAAACGGAATTGACAGCCGGGGAGGTTTCCTCTATGTTACTTCACCTTGAGCTCAAGGGGGCGGTCACCGCATTGCCGGGCATGCATTATGCCCTGTCGGGATAGTGCCGTTGTCGTCGCCCCCGTACACATCCGCACTTGTCGCGAACAATCACTCATTCAAGGATTCATATCCCTATGTCGCATAACCTCGTCATTGTCGAATCACCCGCCAAGGCCAAAACCATCGAGAAATTTCTCGGCAAGGATTACACGGTGCTGGCCTCCTTTGGCCACGTCCGCGCCCTGCCCAGCAAGCAGGGCTCGGTTGACACCGAAAAGGACTTCGAGCCCAAATACCATGTGCTGCCGGAGAGCAAAAAACATATAGATGCCATCAAGAAGGCGCTCAAGGAAGCCGACCGGCTGCTCCTGGCGACAGACCCCGACCGCGAGGGGGAAGCGATTTCCTGGCATCTGCTGGCAGCCCTGGGGCTGGACAAGAAGAAAACAAACCTCGAAATCCAGCGGGTCGTGTTTCACGAGATCACCAAAGATGCCATCACCCATGCGGTCCAGCATCCGCGCAGCATCGCCACTGAGCTGGTGGACGCCCAGCAGGCGCGTTCGGTGCTCGACTACCTGGTCGGGTTCAACCTCTCCCCGTTTCTGTGGAAAAAGATCCGCTACGGCCTTTCGGCCGGTCGGGTCCAGTCAGTGGCCCTGCGGCTGGTCTGCGAACGGGAAAAGGAGATCCTGGCTTTCAAGGAACAGGAGTACTGGACCATCGCTGCCCGTCTCGGTGTGGCCCCGGGACAGGAATTCAAGGCCGGCTTGGTGGACATCGGCGGCAAGAAGCTGGGCAAGTTCGATATCCCCGGTTCGGATGTGGCAGACGGCATTGCCGCGGCCCTGCGCTCCGGCAGCTACACCGTCTCAAAGATCACTAAAAGCGAGAAAAAGCGCAACCCAGCCCCCCCGTTCACCACCTCGACCCTGCAGCAGGAAGCCTCCCGCAAGCTTGGCTTCTCGGCCAAGAAGACCATGTCCACGGCCCAGAAGCTGTACGAAGGCATCGACATCGGCGAGGGGGGCACCGTCGGTCTGATCACCTACATGCGCACCGACAGCGTCAACCTTTCGGCCCAGGCGCTCAAGGAGGCCCACGACGTAATTTCGGCCGCCTACGGCCCGGAGTATGCCCTGTCCAAACCGCGCCACTACAAGACCAAGACCAAGAACGCCCAGGAGGCCCACGAGGCTATCCGCCCCACCTATATCGCCAAGACGCCGGCGGAGCTGAAGCGCTTTCTGACCCCTGACCTCCACAAGCTCTATGAACTGATCTGGAAACGCACCGTGGCCTGCCAGATGGCCGAGGCGCTCCTGGACCAGACCTCGGTGGACATAGCCGCCGACCTTGCCCAGCCGCCGACCGCAGGCCCCTTCAGCGGCGCCCGGCGCTGCGGCCTGCGCGCCTCTGGCACAGTGATCCGTTTCCCCGGTTTCATGAAGCTCTACATCGAGGGTCTCGACGACGAGGACGAAGAAAAGGAAGGACTCCTGCCGGCCATGAGCGAAGCTGCCGCCCTCAAGCTGCACGAGATCCTGCCCGAGCAGCACTTCACCCAGCCGCCGCCGCGCTACACGGAAGCAACCCTGGTCAAGACCCTGGAAGAGTATGGCATCGGCCGCCCTTCGACCTACGCCTCGATCATGAACACCCTGGTGGAGCGCAAGTACACCCGTCTGGAGAAGAAGCGCTTTTTCCCCGAAGATGTAGGCATGGTGGTCAACGACCTGCTGGTGACCCATTTCCCCCGTTACGTGGACTACAACTTCACCGCAGGCCTGGAAGAGGAGCTGGATCAGGTCTCCCGTGGCGAAAAACAGTGGAAACCGCTGCTGAAGGAGTTCTGGGAGCCGTTCATTACCCTGCTCAAACAAAAGGAGGGGGAGGTCAGCAAATCCGACCTGACCACCGAGGCAACTGACGAGAAGTGCCCCGAGTGCGGCAACCCGCTGGTGGTCAAACTGGGCAAGCGCGGCAAGTTCATCGCCTGCTCCGGGTTCAAGGACGGCTGCAAATACACCCGCAACATCGAGCAGGAGGGTTCCCCCGAAGCGGCGGAACCGGTACTTTCGGACGAGAAGTGCGACAAGTGCGGGGCCCCCATGCTCATCAAGGATGGCCGCTACGGCAAATACCTAGCCTGCTCCGGCTACCCGGCCTGCAAGAACATCCAGCCGCTCAACAAGCCGAAGGGAACCGGCGTGACCTGCCCGGAATGCAAGGAAGGGGAGCTGACCGAGAAGAAGTCCCGCTACGGCAAGATGTTCTACTCCTGCAACCGCTACCCCCAGTGCAAGTTCGCCCTCTGGGACCCGCCGGTGGAGCGGAAATGTCCTTCATGCGGCTTCCCGCTGCTGGTGAAAAAGGTCTACAAACGGGAAGGCGAATTCCTCAAATGTCCCAAAGAGGGGTGCGACTTCAAGGAAGGCGGCAAACAGAAATAATCCGGATTCACCGATGAATCGTGAATTCCCGAGCCACAGGCGCTACGGCGCCCGTGGTTTTCTTTTCTCCCATGACAAACATCACACCAATAACCATCATCGGCGGCGGCCTGGCCGGCTGCGAGGCGGCCTGGCAGGCCGTGCAGCGCGGCGTCCCGGTCATACTCCACGAAATGAAGCCCGGGGCGTATTCGCCCGCTCACCATCTTCCCGGCCTGGCGGAACTGGTCTGCTCCAATTCCCTGCGGGGCGACTCACTGGAGAATGCGGTCGGGCTGCTCAAGGAGGAGCTGCGGCGCGGCAACTCCCTGATCATGACCGCGGCCGAAGCGACCCGCGTGCCGGCCGGCGGCGCCCTGGCCGTGGATCGTCAGCTGTTTTCCGAGTACGTGACGGCACAGATCTTGTCCCATCCACTCATCACGCTGGTCCACGGCGAGATCGCCGACCTGCCGACCGAAGGCATCGTGATAATTGCAACCGGGCCTCTGAGCAGCGACGCGCTGACCGGGACCCTCACCCGGCTCACCGGCGACCGGCTCTATTTTTACGACGCCATCGCCCCGATCGTCAGTTCCGAATCCCTCGACATGTCCGTCATCTTCGCCGCCTCCCGCTACGGAAAGGGTGACGGTGACGACTATCTCAACTGTCCGCTGGACGAAGCGGCCTATCTGCGCTTTGTCCAGGAGTTGCACAGCGGCGAGACCGTGCCGAGCCGGGACTTCGAGAAGATCATCCACTTTGAAGGATGCATGCCGGTCGAGACCCTGGCCAGCCGGGGGGCGGAAACGCTCCGCTTTGGCCCCATGAAGCCGGTCGGCCTTATCGATCCCCGCACAGGCCGGGAACCGCACGCCGTCATCCAGCTGCGTGCGGAAAACCGCGAGAAGACCATGTACAACCTGGTCGGCTTTCAGACCAAACTCACCTACGGTGAGCAGCGTCGCATCTTCCGCCTGATCCCCGGGCTGGAGCAGGCGGAATTTGTCCGGCTCGGCTCCATGCACCGCAACACCTTCATCAACGCGCCGGCCCTGCTCACCCCGACCCAACAGCTTGCACGTGATCCGCGGATCTTGTTCGCCGGCCAGATCACCGGCGTCGAAGGGTACGTGGAGTCGGCCGGCAGCGGCTTTCTGGCCGGGCTCACGGCAACCGCCCTGACCCAGGGCCGCATCCCCCCCCTGCCACCCCGTGAGACCGCCCTGGGGGCACTGATCCACCATATTACCTCCACGGACGCCCGGCATTTCCAGCCGATGAACGTCAATTACGGCCTGTTCCCCGACCTGCCCGGAAAGGTAAAAAAGAAGGAGCGGCGCCAGAAACTGGCCGAACGTGCTCTGGATGCCCTGAACGGCTGGCTGGAGGACGTGCGCCCCTCCGCACCGCGCCAAAAGGATTGAATTTGTCCTGTATTTTGGTTAGTCTAGTTCTATATATGTAGAGTACACGCCTGATCAGGCACAAGGATCTGAACCATATGTCCGAACACAGGGACGACCCGCTCAAACGGGTTGAACAGGAATTGAAAAAATGCGTCAAATGCGGCGCCTGCCGGGCCAACTGCCCCGCCTTCACCGCCTTCCAGCGTGAACCGGCCGTGGCCCGGGGCAAAGTTGCCTTGGCCCAGCATGTGCTCACAAACGACATAGAACTGGATGATCAGACCTATCTGGCCATGTCCAAATGCCTGCTCTGCGGCAGCTGCGTGGAAAAATGCCCCAACGAGGTGCCCACCGACGAGATCGTGATCGCCGCCCGGGAAGCGTTGGCTGAGCGCCGTGGCCTGACCACCTTTCACAAGGCGGTCGGCCAGGTGATCAAGAACCGCTCCCGCATGAAAATGGGCGCCACAATGGCCAACCTGCTGGGGCCGCTCTTCTTCAAGAAGATTCCGGAAACGTCCGGTTTGCGACTCCGCTTTCCCCTGCCGTTTGTCGGCACCGGACGCCATATCCCCCAGATCGCCAAAAAGCCGTTCATGGACCGCCACCCCGAGGTAATCGCCGGCGAGCCGGGCAAGCCGCGCATCGTCTTTTTCGTCGGCTGCATGACCAATTTCGTCTATACCGAGATCGGCGAGGCCACCCTGGCGCTCTTTCGCCATCTGGGCTGTACCGTGATCATCCCCAAGGGGCAGCAGTGCTGCGGCCTGCCCGGCATGTCCGGGGGCGACAGCGCGACGGTGCGCAGCCTGGCAGAAAAGAATCTGGCCGAAATGGAAAAATATGAAGCCGATTACGTCATGAGCGCCTGCGCTACCTGCGGCGGCGCCCTGCACCGGCTCTATCCGCTGGTGGTCGGCAAGCGCAATCCCGAGCTGCGCGCCCGCCTGGATGCGTTGGCAGCCAAGACCGTGGATGCCGCCCAACTGTTGCATAAACTGGGCCTGGATCCGGCGGTAACCGGCGCCGGCGAAGCCCTCGCCATCACCTACCACGACCCCTGCCACCTGAGAACCCGGGGCATCACCAAACAGCCGCGAGAGCTCCTGAAAGGCACACCTGGCATAGAGCTGGCAGAAATGGAAGGGGCCGATCGCTGCTGCGGCCTGGGGGGAACCTTCAACGTCTACCATTACGGCTCATCCATGACCATCAACGAAGCCAAGAGCCGCGCCATCATAGACACCGCCGCCCAGGTGGTGGCCACCGGCTGCCCCGGCTGCATGATGCAGCTCTCTGACGGCCTCAAGCAGCATGGCTCCGCCGTGAAGGTCATGCACACGGTCCAACTGCTGGCCCGACGGCTGGCACGTCATACAATGAAATGACATTCTGTTTGCCGCCCACCATCCCTCGTATCTCATACCTGTGACATGCCCGCCGCAGCCGGACAATCGCCCGACTGCGACAGGGCCCCACCACCCGGCCGTTTTTTTATGATGAGTAATATTTTTTCAGTCATACTATAGCGACTTTGCTCACAATAAAAAATTTCTATTGACAATAGAATCCAAATTGTATACAAACCCCCGCATAAAAACTGGTTTTATTTCCGGCAGGGGTGCGGATGAGTGATTACAATATTGGAGCCAAAATAAAAAAGCTCCGGCTCGCAAAAAAACTGACACTTCAGGCGGTGGCCAAGGAAACCGGCTTCTCTCCCGCGCTGATTTCTCAGATCGAGAACAATAACGTTTCTCCTCCCATTGCCACCCTTTCCAAGATCGCCAAGTTCTTTGACGTCAAGATCGGACTGTTTTTCGCCGAAGACGAGGAAGAATGCCGCTTCGAGGTAGTGCGCGCCAACGAGCGCAAGCAGATCCCCCGGGTCATCTCCCGCGCCGGAACCAGCCAGGGATACTCCTATGAATCCCTCTCCTTCCAGAAGCAGAACAAAAAAATGGAGCCGTTCCTCCTCACCGTAACCGAAAAGGCACCGGAGGAAAACACCTACAGTCATGACGGCGAGGAATTTCTCTTTGTCATGAAAGGGTCGGCCGAACTGCTGCTGGACGACAAGCGTGTCACCCTGAACGAGGGTGACTGCGTGTATTTCGATTCCTCCCTGAAACATCGACTCCTGTCCAAGGACGGAGCGGAAGTTAAGGTGCTGGCGGTTGTAACGCGATAGTCCGCCGTTACGGCGACTGTTCACGTTACCGCCCGTGTACCCCAATCTCTGACTGTTATCTTCTACCCGTAGCGAAATAGAATAGATGCACGAGAGTTGTCGCTGTTGACAAATTCCATGAAGCGGAAGGATGGCGAAGATGTCCAAGAATGCAATTAAACCGCAGCTGAAAAATCCGTTTGACCCACCTGAGAAGGTAGAATTCAACATTCCGGGCGAAATCTCCCGCACCACCGGCGGCTATGAAGAGGCGATGAAGGAGGGGTATGACCTGACCCAGCGCCCGATCAAGTCGGTCAAGATCGACCAGATCGAAAAACAGCACTTCAAGAAGCGCATGACGGTCTGGGAACGCCTTAAGGTGCTTTCCGACCACGCCCCCAACGTCCTCTATCAGAACTGGGGCAAGAATCTGGACGGCGCCTCCCTGGTAACTGCCATCCTCAATATCGGCGGCCGCGACGTGGCTGTCTACGGCCACGACTTTACGGTGCGCGCCGGCTCCATCGACGCCACCAACGGCAATAAACTGGCCCGGCTCTTCAATCTTGCCGGCGAAAAGGGCATTCCCCTCATCGGCATGAACGACTCCGCCGGGGCCTTCGTGCCTGCCGGCGTCGGCGGCCTGGACGGCTATGCCGAAGCATTTACCGCCCTGCGCAAGATCAGCGGCGTCGTCCCCTCGATCATGTGCATGTTCGGGTTCAATGCCGGCGGCGGTTCCTACCTGCCGCGCCAAGGGAGCTTCGTCATCCAGCCCAATGACACCTTTTTCGGCCTGACCGGCCCCGGTGTCGTCAAGTCGGTCCTGGGTGAGGATGTGACCCCGGAAGAGTTGGGCGGCCCCAAGGTGCATGGCCGTTCCGGCGTGGCAGATTTGACCGTTACCGACGAGGTTGCCGCACTGCGCACCGCCGTGCGCCTGCTCTCCTATATCCCGGATAATAACGGTGTGGCAGCCCCGTTCCAGGACACCAGCGATCCGCTCGACCGCAAGACCTGGGAAATCAACACCCTGCTCAAGAAAGCCTTCAATTCGCCGACCGGCTTCAACACCCCGTTCGACGTTTCCATCATCATTCAGCAGATCTGCGACCATGGCGACTACTTCGAACTGCAACCCGAGCGCGCCAAGGAAGTCGTCACCGCCTTCGGTCGTCTGGGCGGCAACGTGGTCGGCTTCGTGGCCAACAACTCGGCCGTCGCCTCGGGCCAGATCGACTGCGACTCCGCCGTCAAGATCGCCCGGTTCGTCCGCTTCTGCAATATCTACAACATTCCGATCATCTTCATGGAAGACACCACCGGCTTCCTCCCCGGCCGTGAGCAGGAAGCGCGCGGCATCGTCCAGGCCGGCCGCTCCATGCTCGATTCCATCGTCGATGTGCGCACGCCGCGCATTCTGCTGATCCTGCGCAACGCCTACGGCGGCGCCTATGCCTCCTACAACAACTATCCGACCGGCGCCGACCTGGTGCTGGCGCTCCCCACCACCCGCCTGGCGGTCATGGGTCCGGCCGGCAAGGAATTCGTCTACAAGGACGAACTGCGCAAGGTGCGCGGAACGGCTGCCGACATGGTCAAAAAAGGGACCGAGGAGCGCATCAAGGCCGGCATGGATGGCGCAACCGCCAAGAAGGATGCCGAGAAGGAAGCGGCTGAATGGCTCAAGGGGCAGGAGGCTGCCCTCAACCAGCGCTACGAAAAGGAACTCATGAATCCGAAAGAGGGCCTGGCGCTGGGTTCGATCTCCTCGATCGTCATGCCCACCGACCTGCGCAAGGTGTTGGGCGAGAACATGAACTTCCTCCTCAGACATTACAAGCCGGGTCCGATGATGGGACCGCAGCGCGAATTCCACTAAATCATAATTGATAATTGGAGATAGAGACCAATGAACGACCTCTACATGAACAATCCGCTGATTCACCGTGACCGTCGCCTCGGCACGTCCGACTCCGAGTGGGTCCGCTCCTTCGCCTGCGAAGACCTCAAACCGCTGATCGTCTGCCGCGGCCCGATCCGCAAGGAAGCCATGGACGTATTCGAAGAGATGGGCATGACCCACTACGGCATCCTGCTCTCCGAGAAGGACTCCATCGTCTATGCCAACGCGCTGGCCCCTGAACTGCGCCAGCTGACCGACTCGAACCGCGTCCACCGGGTGCCCGATTATACCGGTGCCAGCAAAGAAGAGCGGGTCGAGCGCATCGGACAGATCATTAAAATCGCCAAGGATAACGGCTATGACTCCATCTTCGCCGGCTACGGCTTCATGGCGGAGGACGAGGAGTTCGTCGCCGCCATCGAAAACGCCGGCCTGTCGTTTATGGGTCCCAACTCCCGCACCCAGGCCGATGCCGGCAAAAAGGACGAAGCCAAGCGCACCGCACTGTCGGTGGGTGTCAGTGTCACCCCCGGTATCAACAACGTCACCGCCCGCACCCTGGTGAAGAAGCATCCCTCGCGCGACAAGCTGCTGGCTCTGGCCAAGGCTGAGGGGTTGAATGTGGATCCCAAGGTGCTCAAGGACACCAAACTGTCCCTGGAAGATCTGGCCGACGAAATCCTGTACGCTTCCTACGAGAAGGGCATTGACCTCTACTCCATCGAGGAGCTGTGCGCCCAGGTGCAGGTGGAAGTCGTCAACATGTTCAAGGAGTATCCGGCCAGCCGCATCCGGCTCAAGGCCATCGGTGGTGGCGGCGGCAAGGGGCAGCGCATTTTGGGCGCCTCGCTCCTGACCCTGAAGAACCCGACCGACAAGCAGATCAAGGATGCGGCCGCCGAAACTCCCACCTTGGTCCGTGAGGTCCTGAACGAGGTGAAGGCCAACGGCATAGGCGACAACAAGAACGTGCTGATCGAGCTGAACATCGAGCAGACCCGGCACAACGAGATTCAGCTCTTGGGCAACGGCGAGTGGTGCGTCTCCTTGGGTGGTCGCGACTGCTCCCTGCAGATGCACGAGCAGAAGCTGCTGGAGATCTCCGTAACCCAGGAGGGGCTGGCCCTGGCCATCGAAAAGGCCAAAAAGGCCGGTAAAAAGGCCGAGGTCAAGGCGCTGGAGAGTGACCTCAAGGTGCTCAAGCGCATGGAGGAGGATTCCACCAAGTTCGGCGTTGCCGTCGGCCTGGACTCCGCCTCCACCTTCGAGTGCATCGTGGACCGGGACCGCTACTACTTCATGGAGGTCAACACCCGTATCCAGGTGGAGCACCGGGTGTCCGAACTCTGCTACAGCCTCAAGTTCACCAATCCCAAGAACAAGAACGATTTCTTCATTGTCGAGTCTCTGGTCGAGGCCATGGCCCTGCTGGTGAAGCACAAGAAGCGCCTCCCCAAGCCGGAACGCATCCCCCGCTTCGGCGCCGGCGCGGAGGCGCGTCTCAATGCTACCGACTGTTCGTTGTCGCCCCATGCCGGCGGCATGATCCGGTACTGGTCGGCCCCGATCGAAGGCGAAATCCGCGATGACCAGGGCATCTGCCTGGTGAATCCGGACACCGGCATGTTCATGCGCTACAAGGTTGCCGGCGCCTATGACTCCAACATCGCCCTGCTGCTGACCAAGGGTGTGGATCGCCTGGACAGCTACCAGCACCTCTCCAAGGTGCTCGGCAAGACCATTCTGCGCGGCTCCGACCTGGCCACCAATCTGGAGTTCCACTACGGTCTGGTGAACTGGTTCCTCGGCCAGAACGTCATGGCCAAGCCGACAACCCGCTTTGTCGTCCCCTACCTGACCCTGATCGGCCAGCTCAAGGAAGAGTCAGCCAAGCTGGACACCGTCTACGCCTTCCTGCAGATGAAAAAGGCGTACGCCAAGAAAATGGCCGAACAGTTCCCCGACGATCCCAAGGTTGGCAAGGACATGTCCGCCATCCTGGACCGTAAGGGCACCCTGGTCACCCGCCCCATGGACAAGCTGCTGGAAGATCCGCACATGCTGTCCGGCTGGCTCTCCATCAACCGCAACAATTTCACCCTCGAGAAGGGCAAGGTGGTCTGGCACGACAACCCGTTCGTGATTCTGGCCGACACCTATGAATACCTGAATATGTCCTTTAATTCGGCCGCTCCCGCTGCCGAGGTGATCTGGGAGCACGACAACGAACTGCTCCAAAAGGGATTGCGCTTCTACGGCACCCTGTCCGAGCGCTTCAAGCTGGGGATGCACGAATTCGACAAGTTGTCGGCAGTACTGGCCAAAGACAAGCCCCAGGCCGGGTTCTCGGCTGAGGAATGGGCCCAGATCCAGTCCGCCCATGTCGGTTTCGAGGCGGGACTTGAGCTGCTGGGCATGCTGTTCCTGGTGGCGGAAAACACCAAATTCTGGGCTTTCAAGGTTGAGGATGACCTGGAGGTGACCATTCCGGCCTATCTGCACGACCCCGACCTGCAGGCTCGCATGAAGAAGATCCTGGTACCACCGCCAGCCACCAAGGCCGATGAAATCGTAGCCGTCTGCGGCGGCATGTACTACGCCCAGGAAGCCCCTGGCCTGCCGCCGTTTGTCCATGAGGGTATGCACTTCGAAAAGGGCCAGGCGCTGTACATCATCGAGGTCATGAAGATGTTCAACACCGTTCGGGCCACCTTCTCCGGCACCATCGACAAGATCATCATGCAGGGCGCCGATGGCTCCATCGTCCAGAAGGGGCAACCGCTGTTCAAAATCACCCCGGACGAGAAGTTCGTCGAAATAGATCCCAAAGAGATCGAGCGTGAGAAGCGCGAACGCACCGGCGAATACCTCAAGGCCGTTCTGTAGCAGAAAACGATGGATAACACAAAGCGGGCTCCCTCTTTCGAGTGGAGCCCGCTTGCACATCCGTTTCCCCAACCCCGCCTTTGCAGACGGGGTTGGTTTTTCTTATGTGGAGACAACGCCGATCACCTGACCTGACGGATATCCGCACGCGACACACAAAATTCGCCCACGGCACCACAGGCATTCATCAGCAGGTTGCGCTGGTGGCTAGGCCGCCAGGCAATAGTAGTCGTCACCCTCGACACATTCGCAGACCGCCGACAAAAACGACTTTTCCTGGGTATCGCGGACGATTTCTGTCATACCGTGGTTGACCGACCAAATGCTGCCGCAACTCGGGCAGTTGATCAGGTCTTCGGAAAACCCTTCGGCATGGAGGTGGATGTCATTGTGTTCATGGGTTTTGCAAACGGGGCATTGCATGGTGCTTCTCCTTTCGGGCGTGCGGCAATTTCGTACAACATGTCGTCTTACTTGAGTTAAGTATAGGCAGACCATATTTTAATGCAAGTAAATTTTATGTATTTTTTCAAATAAAACAACATGTTGCAACGAGTCGTCGTTTTGCATGACAGACCGTGATTTTAAGGCAAATGGGCACACCGCACCCAACACACCAGGCGCCTCAACACATAACAAGCTGTTTTTGCTGATTTTTTAAGATATATACCATTATTCTAAAACACTAGCGCACGATTCTTGTTTATTATCATCTTGTTTTTGCTGGAGAAAAAATATTTTCCGCTACCCGGAACAGCTTGAAAATTAGACCGCTATTTTAAAAACAACTTATCGTGGTCGCGAAAGACGTTAATTTCATTTGAAGCGAATGCAGCGGTGAGCGCAGATACCGCGCTTTTATTAAGACTAAAATCAAAATTGACTTTCGCGTAAGTTGCCCCTACAATCCCGTATACACTTCCGGCACACTGACATAGCCCAACGACAACCACCGATGATGTTTCAATTCCCCGATAAGGAGTAAACACATGAGCATCAGCAGCAACAAGGTACAATGGACCGATAGCGTAGCGAAAAACCTGGCAAAGAGACCGGAGCGAAAGACGGCATTCACGACTACCTCGAACATTGAGATGGAGCGCTGCTTTACTCCGGAATTCGAATATCCGGGATATGACGAGCAACTCGGCTTTCCCGGCCAGTTTCCCTATACCCGCGGCGTCCAGCCGACCATGTATCGCGGTCAGTTCTGGACCATGCGCCAGTATGCCGGTTTCGGCACCGCCAAGGAATCCAACGAGCGCTACAAATACCTGCTTTCCGCAGGCCAGACAGGGCTCTCGGTGGCCTTCGACCTCCCGACCCAGATGGGCTATGATTCAGACGCCGCCATGAGCCAGGGCGAAGTCGGCAAGGTCGGCGTGGCCATTGACTCTCTGGCCGACATGGAGATCCTCTTCGACGGGATCCCGCTGGACAAGGTATCCACCTCCATGACCATCAACTCCACCGCGGCCATCCTGCTCTGCATGTACATCGCCGTGGCCGAGAAGCAGGGGGTCTCTGCCGACAAGATCTCCGGCACCATTCAGAACGACATCCTCAAGGAGTACATGGCCCGCGGCACCTATATCTACCCGCCAAAAGAATCCATGAGGATCATCACCGACATCTTCGCCTACTGCAAGGACCACGTGCCCAAGTGGAACACCATCTCCATCTCCGGTTACCATATCCGCGAAGCAGGCTCTTCGGCGGTGCAGGAAGTGGCCTTCACCCTGGCCGACGGCATCGCCTACGTGGATGCCGCCATCAAGGCCGGTCTCAACGTGGACGAGTTTGCCCCGCGCCTCGCCTTCTTCTTCAACGCCCACAACAATCTGCTGGAGGAGGTGGCCAAGTTCCGCGCCGCCCGCCGTCTCTGGGCCAAAATCATGAAGGATCGCTTCGGCGCCAAGGATCCCAAGTCCCAGATGCTCCGCTTCCATACCCAGACCGCCGGCTGTACCCTGACCGCCCAGCAGCCGGACAACAACATCATGCGCGTCACCATCCAGGCGCTGGCTGCGGTGCTCGGCGGTACCCAGTCCCTGCACACCAACTCCCGCGACGAGGCGCTGGCCCTGCCGACCGAGGACTCGGTCCGCATTGCTCTGCGCACCCAGCAGGTCATCGCCTACGAATCGGGCGCTGCCGACTCCATCGACCCCCTGGCCGGTTCCTTCCTGGTGGAGTCATTGACCGACCAGATCGAAAAGGCCGCCCAGGAGTACATCGACAAGATCGACAAGCTGGGGGGAGCCGTGGAGGCCATCTCCCGCGGTTTTCAGCAGAAGGAGATCCAGGACTCGGCCTATGCCTACCAAAAGGCCATCGAGTCCAATGACATGATCATCGTCGGCGTCAACAAGTTCACCGTGCAGAATGAACCGATGCCCGAACTGCTCAAGGTGAAGGAGGAAGTCGAGGTCGCCCAGAAAGCATCCCTCTCCTCAATGAAAGCAGGGCGGGACGAGGCTGCGGTCAAGGCCGCCCTGGCCCAGCTGGAGAACGCCGCCAAGGGGAGCGACAATCTGATGCCGCACATCCTCAACGCGGTCAAAACCTACGCCACCCTGGGTGAGATCGCCAACGTCTTCCGCGAGGTATTCGGCATTCACCGCGAGACGGTCGTGCTTTAAAATCAGCGGCCCCGGCAGGTATGCTGCCGGGGTTTCTTTCAAAGGAGTTGCTCATGCTTACCCACATCAACCACATCGGCATCGCGGTGAAATCCCTCGACGAAGCGCTGCCCTTCTACCGCGACCAGTTGGGCATGAACGTTGCCGGCATCGAAGAGGTGGCCGAGCAGAAGGTCAAGGTGGCCATGCTGCAGGTCGGTGAATCCAAGATCGAATTGCTGGAACCGACGGCCGACGACAGCCCGATAGCCAAATTTCTGGAAAAGAACGGCCCGGGCATCCATCACCTGGCCTATGAAGTCAAGGACATTGTCGCGGCCATTGCCGCCCTGCAAGATCAAGGCGCCCGCATGATCGACGCGACGCCGCGCAACGGCGCCCACGGAGCCCGAATCGCCTTTGTGCACCCCAAAAGCAGCAACGGAGTTTTGACCGAATTGTGCCAGTCTGCGCACTGACACGAGAGCATGCTTCTCCAAGGCCGCAACTCCGGGATTTTTATTCATCAATCCAGTAGTTACGGGTTGTTATAGGCAGATAGTGCATTTTTTTCTTGACAGACGTTTGATTTATTGTATATTTCGCATAACTTTTTAAAACATAACCTGAAACAGACGATCCGCCTAAAGTAGCTAACCTGTTGATATTTAACATGCTTTTTTGTGCCCCACACAAAGCATGAGACTCGGGAGCGAAAAATCTGTGAAACGTTTCAGCGCTGTATTTTTATATTTTGCAGGTTCACTACCTTTGGGCGGAGTCGCATGACTGACCGCTCAAGGGTTTTTGTGTTTTTACAGACATCGGATGAGGTAGAGTCCTTGAGTCAAATTTATCGGGAAAGGTGGTGAGCAGCCGAACCAACAGACAACCGCAGCACCTTATTGACATGCAGTCTGCAGTAGTATCAAGCATCTTATAAAAATGAAGGAGGCACACATGAGTTTGAAAAAAACCGCAGCAATCGTAGCAGCAGCAGGGGCTCTGGCCGCTATCACCGTTCCGGCCATGGCCTTTGAGAACGAGTTTCACGGCACGTCCAGACTTCGCTATTTCCTGTCCAATTATGAGCAGGGTGGCGGCGGCAACCCGCTGACCCCCAACGCCGCGGGCCGCATCGCCCCGACCAACGCCGGCACCACCGAAAATCTGAAATTGAACAACTACTTCGAGCAGCGCACCCGTATTTTCTACACTGCTAAAGCCAGCGACGATCTCAAGTTGGTGACCGGCTTCGAAATCGACTCCGTCTTCGGTGACAAGGCCCAGGGTTCCACAACCCGTAACAACGGTGGCGCACTGGAGTCCGACGCTACCAACCTGGAAACCAAATGGGTCTACCTGGATTTCAAGATCCCCTCCACCCCGACTCGCGTGACTGCCGGTATCCAGCCGATTAAAGACTCGCTCAAAGGCATTTTCTTTGATGCCGATGTGGCCGGTATCCTGACCTCCACCAAGGCCGGTTCCGCAACCATCAACGCCGGTTACTTCCGCGGCTACGATCAGTCCTATTTCACCACCAACACTCCGAAAGGCCAGCAGAACCTGGATATCGGCCTCTTGGAAGGCAAGTTCGCCATCTCCAAGGACATCAGTGTCACTGGCGCCTATTACCTCTATGCTGACGGCCGCGGCCTGACCGGCCTGCCTACTGGCGGCGCCGGCACCATCTCAAGCATGATGCTGCACGTATTCGGCCTTGCCGCCGAAGCCAAAATGGGCGCCCTCTCTCTGAGCGGCTTCGCCGCTTACCAGGGCGGTCTGCTTCGCAATGTTGACGGCACCGACAACACCGCTTATCTGAACGCCTTGGCCTACAACGTAGCCGCCAAGATGCCGATCGGCCCGGGCACCTTCAAGACTGCCCTGCTCTTCACCTCCGGCCAGGGCGACCTGGACCGTCCGCACCTCACCGGCTGGGTCGGCACCTCCCAGTCCCAGAACAAGGCTTGGGGCGCAACCACCGGCACCAGCACCTACAATGAGTCCGGCATGCTGCTGCTGAACCGTAACGCCGCCGCCGGCACCGGCACCACTGACAACGCCATCGTCTACAACACCGGCAACGGCTCCAACCCGCTCCAGATGCAGGGTCTCTACCTGTACACCTTGGGCTATGACGCCAAGATCGGCGCCAAAACCTACGTCAACGCCAACGCTGGTGCTGCCTGGACCGCCAAAACCAACGGTCTCAAGCCTGTTGACGCAAAGACCGGCCGTCGTAATGGCACCAACTACATGGGCACAGAGATCAATGTCGAAGCTGGCTACAAAATGTACGACAACCTGACTGCCAGCCTCCAGGCTGCCTATGTGATCCTGGGCGGTTACTACAAGGGTTCCTCCACGGTCGGTTCTGCTACCGATTCGAAAGATCCGGAAAACCCCTACACCGTCCGCACCAGCCTGATCTTCAACTTCTAATCCGATCATTCTCGGATGTCCGTGAGGGCGGGAGCAATCCCGCCCTTTTTTTTTGACATGTCCCGCTGTTTTTGCCATAATCCGCGGGCATTTTCATTTCCGGAGGTACCATGTCCCGTTTGATCGCACTGCCTGTACTGCTGCTTGCCCTGCTGACAGCCCAGATCACCATAGCGGCTCCGCTGCGGGTCTATGTGGCGGAAATGAATGCCATTGGCGTGCAGAATCGCGACGAGATGAAGATCACCCTGCAGACGCTCCTGGCGTCGCGCCTGACCACTGAGCGGATCGTGGCGGTGGCAAGCCCGGCCGAGGCGGATGCCGTCATCACCGGCACCTATGTGACCATCGGCAAAATCTTCAGCCTCGACGCCATTGCCAAGACCAGCAGCGGCAAAACCCTGACCCGTTCTTTTGTGCAGGGAGAAGGGCAGGATGCCTTGATTCCGTCGGTGAGCACTCTGGCGGACAAGCTGTCGGCCGAATTATCCAAAATCTATTTCTCTCCCACAACGGGACCGGCTACTTTGGCCGCACCGACATCGCCCGGATTTGGCACACCGACCGTCAGCGCTCCGCCGCCGGCTCTAGTCAGAAAAGATCAACAGGTCGTCCGCACCCCTGACGGCGACTTCATCAAACCACAAGACACCCATCAGGGCGCCAGCGGCTGGATCAGCAACCGCCTTAACGGCGCGGCCAATCTGATGGCCGTCGGCAAGACCCTGGCCGATGGCAGCCGCGAGATATTCCTGGCTGAAGAACTTCGTATCAGTTACTATCGCCAGGCCGCAACCATGAAGCTGATAGCGGAGGCTGAGATCAGCAACGCCGAAAAGATTCTGTCGCTGGATACGCTGGAAACTGACGACGGCAGCCTTGACATTTACATCACCACGTTACGATCAGGAGAGCCTGATTCGCGTGTAATGCGGGTGCAGGGTGACAAACTGGTAACGGTGGCGGAAAAGCTGCCATACTACTTCCGCACCTTCAAACTGGGCGGCGGCCCGAAAAAACTCTATGCCCAGGCAGCAGGCCGCGAGGATGATTTTTATGGCGAAGTGTTCGAAGCCACCCGAAGCGGGTCGACCATTACGCTCAAAAACCCGATCAGGATGCCCCGCTACGGCACTATCTATTCTTTCAACCAGTTCGTCGACAAAGATGGAAAGCGTTATACCGTGGTCATCAACCCGGACAACTACCTGATCGTCTATGACCAAGCGCGGACCGAACTGTGGCGCAGCACCGACAAATTTGGCGGTTCCGAGCTCTATTTCCAGAAAGAGGATGATGCCAATGTGCGTGTTTCCGGTGATCGATTTCGCTGGACATTCATGAACCAACGCATCCAGGTGACTGCTGCCGGCGATGTACTGGTAGGCAAGAACGACGGCTTCTGGGTACTGGGGAATGCCCGCTCCTACAAAAAGGGCGCCGTGCACTGTCTGGCCTGGAACGGCTCCAGCCTTGAAGAGAAATGGCGCACCCGCGATACCCAGAACTACATGCCCGACTACTGGTTCGACGAAGGCAGAAATGAACTGTTGATCCTGCAAGTCGTGCAACGTGCCGGTATATCGGTGCGCGGGGCATCGTCCCTGTCGATCAAGAAGGTAGAGTAGCCGCATGTACATCAAAAGACGGGCGGCCTCATGGCCATAGCCTCACCAGACATATCGCTGCCGCGAGGGGTCAGCGACTTTCTTCCCGATACCGCGGCAAAAATCGGCTTCATCGAAGGCAAAATCCGGCGCATCTTCGAATTGTGGGGCTTTCGCCGTGTCATCACCCCCAAGCTGGAATATGAAGACGTGCTGGCCATCGGTATGGGGGAGGAACTCAAAGGCAAGACCTTTCGCTTCGATGATCGCCAGACCGGACGCCTCGTGGCGTTTCCACCCGACATCACCCCCCAGGTTGCCCGCATCGTAGCCACACGCATGGCCGGCTGGCCCCTGCCGCACCGCATCTGCTACAGCGGCCGGGTTTTGCGCCAGACCGAAATGCAGATGGGGCGCAGCCGCGAGGTATTCCAGTCGGGGGTCGAACTGATCGGCCTGGAATCACCAGAGGCGGACGCCGAAATGGTCGCCATGGCGATTGAAGCCATGCAGGGGCTTGGTTTTCAGGATTTCAAAATCGACCTGGGGCAGGTTGAGTTCTGCCGCGGAGTGTTGGCCGCTTCCGGACTGACCGGCCAACCCTTGGATGATCTGCATGCCGCGGTGGTCCGCAAGGACGCCTCTGCCGTTGCCGCGCTCCTGGCAACACATCCGGTTTCAGCCGAATCAGCGCGAGAAATTTCCGCTTTGCCCCGCTTGTTTGGCGGTCGCGAAGTATTGGACGAGGCCGAGTTGGTGGCTACCAATCTCCGTTCCCGGGCCGCGCTGGCAAACCTGCGCCAGGTCGTCGACATTCTTGCCATTCACGGCGTCTCGGATGTTCTGACGTTTGATCTGGGCGAACCGCGCGGGCTTGACTATCACACCGGCATCACCTTTGAGGGTTTTGTGACCGGACTTGGTGAACCGGTCTGCAGCGGCGGGCGCTACGACAATCTGACCGCCCGTTACGGTTTTCAGGCACCGGCCACCGGCTTCACCTTCAACGTGTTGAGCCTGCTCCAGATACTGGAGCGACGACCGGAAGTCGAGGCCTGCACCTCGCGTGATTTTCTCCTCTTCAACGCCTGTGACGACCGGCGCACTGTCCTTGAAGCCGCAAAAGTGCTCCGAGCCCATGGGTACACCACGGCCCGCGATATCATCCGCCGCGACTTCGATAGCTCGCTTGACTACGCACGGCGCATGAACATCCGCTACATGCTGGTCGTCGCAGGCAACGACGACGGCAGCTGCTGTGCCGTACGCACCAGAGACAGCAGAAAGATTCCGATTCCGCTCCCCATGCTGGAGCAGGACGGTTTGATCACTTACCTTGAGGAAGCACAGGGAGACGAATAAACATGGCAAACGTTGTAGTGGTAGGCGCCCAATGGGGCGATGAAGGCAAAGGCAAGGTTGTCGACATCTACACCGAATTCGCCGACGACATCGTGCGCTACCAGGGGGGCAACAATGCCGGCCACACGCTGGTCGTGGGCGACGAGAAGGTGGTATTGCACCTGATTCCGTCCGGCATTCTGCATCACGGCAAGCGCTGCATCATCGGCAACGGCGTCGTGCTCGACCCCAAGGTGTTCATTGATGAAATCACCAAATTGAAAAAAACGGGCCGCCTGAGCGACGACTCCTGTTTGCTGCTGTCCGAATCGCTGCACATTATCATGCCGTATCACAAGGCCATCGACATCGCTCGTGAAGCCAAAAGCGGCGACAAGAAAATCGGCACCACCGGCCGGGGCATCGGTCCCTGCTACGAAGACAAAATCGGCCGGCGCGGCATCCGACTGATGGATCTGGTCGACCCAGCCGTATTCGCCCGAAAAGTGAAAGAGTTCCTCCCCGAAAAGAACTTTATCCTTGAGCAGTATCTGGGGGAGCCGCCCTGCAGCCTGGATGACATCGTAACCGAATACAGCGGCTATGCCGAGGTGCTGCGCCGTTACATCGCAGATACCGCACTGATTCTCAACAACGACCTGCAGGCGGGCAAGCAGGCGTTGTTCGAAGGCGCCCAAGGGACTCTGCTGGACGTGGACCACGGCACCTATCCCTACGTGACCTCCTCCTCCACCTGCGCTGGTGGCGCAGCCACAGGCTCGGGGGTCAGCCCTCGGGCGATCGACGAGATCGTCGGCATCTCCAAGGCCTATGTCACCCGCGTGGGCAGCGGTCCGTTTCCGACCGAGCTGCTGGATGAAACCGGCGAGAAGCTGCGTCGCATCGGCGGCGAATTCGGGGCAACGACCGGTAGACCCCGCCGCTGCGGCTGGTTTGACGCCATGGTGATCCGCTATGCCGTCCGCACCAACGGCCTGACCGGTATCGCCCTGACCAAGCTCGATGTGCTGTCCGAATTCGACACCATCAAAATTTGCACCGGTTACCAGTGCAACGGCACGCAATTGGAGTCCCTCCCCGCCAATCTGGAGCTGTTCGAAAACTGTCAGCCGCTCTATGAGGAAATGCCGGGATGGAACTGCGACATCACTGCTGCCCGCACGTTCGACGAATTGCCTGCCAACGCCAAAGCCTATGTCCGGCGCCTTGAAGAACTGGCCGGGTGCCCGATCGTGTTGGTGTCGGTTGGACCGCGACGCGACCAGACCATTGTGCTCAAAAATCCGTTTGGGTAATCACTCGGCTTTTCTCCTTTAAATTTACGAAAAACTTGTTTGCCCAGGGATGTACATATTAATATGTATGTCCCTGTTTTTTTCCTGGTGCTGGAAGCGGTATTTTATCACCATGTGAGGTCGTATGTTGCTATCACATTCCAGTAGAGCAGAGCTGGCTACCGTAATCAAGTCTGCGCTTCAGCTTCATCAGTCGGGCAAGCTTCAAGAAGCTGAGGAACTCTACCGCGGGGTTATTGCCCGCCACCCCGCCGATTTCGACGCGCTTCATCTGCTCGGGATGATCTACCAGCAACGGGGAGATTACGTCTCGGCTGCTTCTTACATCGCCAAAGCTCTACGGATTAATGGCAAGAACCCTGTTGCATTCAACAACTATGGTGCAGCTCTCCGGGCGCTCGGCCGGCCGGCCGAAGCCGAGCAAGCGTACCGCAAGGCCCTCAAACTCAACCCGGACTATATCGAAGCCTACTACAACTTGGGTAATGCGCTCACGGAACTCAAGCGCTTGAAGGAAGCGGAAAAAGCATACCTGAAGGCATTAGATCTGCAGCCAGACTACGCCGAAGCGTATAGCAACCTGGCATCCCTGCTTATTGAACAACGACGACCTGAAGAGGCAGAAAAAGCCTGTAGTCAAGCGCTCATGTTCAAGCCGCAATCCGCAAAAGCATACTATAATCTGGGAAACGCCCTGCATGATCAACACAGGCTGGAAGAAGCAGAAACGGCCTATTTCCGCGCCCTGGAAATCCAACCCGGCTATGCTGATGCCGAACTGGCACTGGGTTTACTTAAATTGCTTCAGGGAGAATATGATCTGGGACTGCGGCTCTTTGAAAAGCGCTTCCACACCGGTACCGCGAGCGCGCGGGCAGAAATCAGGGCGATAATGGATTCCCTGCAGCACCATGGCTACAGTTCCTGGGACGGTAGCGCACTTGACGGCAAAACCTTGCTGGTGATTGCCGAACAGGGGTTTGGGGACTGCCTGATGATGATGCGTTACCTGTCGTCACTCAAAAGAAGAAACCTGAAAAAGCTCATTGTCTATTGTTACTCGCCACTGAAGCGACTGTTCCAAGTACATCCGGATGTTGACGAGACAACACTCATTTCGGAGCCGATACCATTCGGCAGCTTTGACATCTATTGCCCGATGATGAGTTTGCCGTACCTATTTCATACGAGACTTGACTCCATCCCCAATGAGGTGCCGTACGTAGTCATACCTGATGAGAACAGGGAAATGTGGAGTTCACGACTGCCGCGTGACCCTTCCGTACTCAGAGTGGGCTTGGCGTGGGCGGGCGGCAAAATGACCTCGACAGACCAACTGCGCAGTATTCCCCTTAAGCAGTTCTTGCCGTTGTTTGGCATCAATGACGTACAACTGTTCAGCTTACAGAAAGGGGATGAAGCCCGTCAAAGCAGAAAACTTGGAGTCCCTCTTCTTGATTATATGGACGAGTGCGGTGATTTTCTGGACTCTGCAGCGCTCATTGATCAACTTGACCTGGTGATCAGCGTGGACACGTCCGTTGCCCATCTGGCCGGAGCATTAGGCAAACCGGTATGGATGTTAAACCGCTTTGAGAGCGAGTGGCGCTGGATGCTGCACAGAGAAAACTCCCCCTGGTACCCCAGCATGCGAATATTCAGCCAGGACGTACGAGGAGAATGGTGCGGAGTGATCGAGCGCACTGTTATGGAACTCGCTAACATGCGGCCAGCCCAGACGACATAATCACTCCACGTTTTGAAGTATTTCGCCCTCACCAGCCACTTCTCGCTCACCAGATGTAGTCTTTGGCAATCCCCCGCTTGTCGTGCCCGTACAGCAGATGCATTACCCTGATACGCTTCAGCGTCCCCGGAGAGAGGCTGCCCAAGGGCAGATATACGATCCTTTTTCCCATGCGCGCCGCCAATCGCTTGATCATGCTGCGCGGCGGACGGGCGGCCACGTAGACCACATGCGGTTCCCTGGCGTAATCAAGAGCGGCCGTCAATAGCACTTCCCCCTTTGAGCCCAGGCCGCGATAGGTCTGGTCGCTCCACACATCGTGCATGCGGCGCGGTGGCGAGGAGAGCAGCAGCCCGCCGTATTCGCAGCGACAGATGCCGGGACCGCAGATGTTTTCCGCCGGGTCGGTGGCATAGAACGCCATGTCCGACTCCTGGTCATGTTCTCCGAGCCAGGTCATGGCAAACGGATACCGCTGCTGCTGCCGCTGGTCTTCATCGAAGACGATCACCACGCTGTCTACACCACCCTTGACCCGCACCTGCTCCCGCACGTATATCCGGCCGTCATGAACCAGGTTGCGGATGGTTTCGCGCAGGTCGATACCGTCCAGCAGTGAACTGCTCAGCGGCTCCACCCGGCTCCGCTCTGCGGAAAGTTGTTGCAGACCACGCTGTTTGAGCACGTTACCGCAGTTTTCGATGACCACGTCTTCAGGAGGCCAGGAGCATATGCTGCCGTCGCCAAAACCATCGAGCCACTCACCCGCATGGCGCTCGCGGCGCCGTTTCTTGACGACACCTAGCCCCCCCGTCCCTTTGGAGGTCGGCTTACGCGGCCGGAATCGGATTGTGCGCGTCTGGTCGAACAGTTCTTCGGCTGTGAGCCGCATAAGGGGCAGTTCGCTTTCTTCCCTCTGCCAGGGATAGCAGCCGGCCAGCCGCCACAGGGCAAAGGCAAAATTGTCGTCCAGACAGCCGCGCGCAGCGGCAAGCAGTTGATACAGGTCGGGCAGGAGCCGTCCCGTAATCAGTGCGTAGTTGCGGCAGTAGCGGAAAAAGGTACGCTTCTGCCAGTGGTGCAGCCGCTCACCGGTCTCCTGACGGTAATGGCGGGCACCCGCCTCGAAGAGCCGGAACAGAATGCGCTGTCGGTCGGGCATGGCGTCGGCATTTCCCAAATGGGCTGCGGCAGCTTGAATAGCGGCTCTGAGTATCTCCGCCTCCGGCAGATCCTGCTTCCCCCCCTGAATCAGCTCCAGGGCATGATAACGGCGGCGCAACGGAGGTAGTTCCGTGGCAGGCTCCTGCGGAACCCCGCTGCGAAGCGTCTCGTAGATGGCGGAAACGAACGGAAACTCTCCCATCACTTCGACACATGAATCGGGATGCAGGTTATGGAGCGCCACGTCGTCACGCCTGACCCGGTCGAGCGGTTCGCTCAAAGGCCGGGAATAGTGCTGACGAATCCGGTCCAAATGGGCCATCCCGCCGACGAACAAAATCCGCGCAGAGGTTTTGGCCAGCCGCTGCAGGCGATAGGCCATACCCTGTTCGCGCCGGATATCCTCCCGGTGCGGTTGTTCATGCGCTGCCGACGCCCGGTACGCCCGAAAATAGTCAGCCGATCCGAGACGATAGACGGCATAGGAATCGGGGAGCGTTTCAGCCTGCACCGGATATTCATCCAGATCCACATCAATGAAATGGACGGGAATCGCGTAGTCGAGGGCGCTTCGAACCGCCTCGACCAGGGGATCGGCCGGTTCGATCAGCAGATAGATGGTCCGGTCGTGGCGCGCGTCCACGGAATAGCTGAGGACGGATATCTGCGGCAGACGCCGGACGGCCTGAATAACGCGTTCCTGCAGGGTGGGGGGGAGTTCGACGGCAATACAGTCGGGCTTGAGGCGGTTGATCGCCTGCCGCACCAAATGAGCGAATTCCATGCGGTAATGCAGCACCGGCAGGGCGTGCACTGCTCCGAAGCGCTCAAGATGCAGACGATGGGGCATAGGTCAGAATTCGATGTTTGGCCGCAACACGGCGGTCACACTCTGGAAATCGTGGTCCCGCAGCGGTCCGGCATATTTGGCCGGATCCTCCCAGATCAGGCCCACGTCCATCTTGAAGGCCACACGCCAGTTTTTGATGGGAAATTTTTTGCCTACCACGTACTCCTGCCGCAGAAGTCGCCCGTTTTTGGCCGAAAAGTCCCAGCGGAAATCAATGGTGCTGTTATTGAGAAAACTGAAAAAATCGGCATGAAAGTCGAGGTTGCTGCGCCGGAACCCCAGATAGAGCGTATTGGCAATGTCGGGATTTTCATGTACCTTGGCCCCCAGCCGGAAACTCCAGGAGAGCTTGTCGTCCTTGAACACCCGCTCGCCCTTCATCTTCCACTCGAATTCCACATTATGGTCGGGAATCAGCACATTTCGCTTGATATGTTCGTTGGAATAACTGACCAGATACCCCATGTACCCCTTGTTGGTGCAGACCTTGTCCTCGCCGGGACGAACGAAACTGACCATGTCGCCGAAAAACAGCGACAATGCGTACGGCTCCTGAAAACCGGCCGTGACCGCCTCCAGCAGATTCAGATCTCCACTCCCCACGTTGAAGGCGCGATAGAAATCCGGGGCATATTTTTTGGTCCCCACCCCCAGCAGCGGCATGGGAAACACCGCCGCCTCCACCAGCATGAAGCGCGGCACCAGCGAATCCACGAACAGCTTGCTGTACACCTTTAATTCGCCCACATCGTTCATCTCGGGTATCGGCTCATCGGTCAACGGAATATGCAAAGATACCTGGGTATAGTAGGGATCGAATTCGTGGACCAGCTCGGTCTCGGACTGTTTCCCGGCGGGCAAGGGACATTGGGCTCCTGTTTGCGTGGCAGCCGGGGGCGTTTCCGGCGGAGCAACGGTTTCACCCCGTACCACAGCAACAGCGGCAATCACAAGACACCATACGCTCGCGACACGCAGAACGAATCTCAGCACGGCACCCTCCACAGCCCATCGGCATTAAAGATATTCCAGAGCCTCAGTCCCCAGAACCCGTTCCACGGCCAGCGGAATCGATACCGCACCGACGGAACCGGTCATACGCATCATTTTCAAGGCATACCGGGCGATATTGATGCCGTCTCGCACCGAAAAGGCCTCGTCGGCACCATGGGCCCGCTGGAGAAACTCCACCACATAACGCAGCAGCTGCTCGTCGCTGAAGGGGAGATTCTCCTTCAAAATCGCCAACTCCTCGGCGGCATCCGGGAAATCGATATAAATCTGGGGCTGCAGCCGGGAATGGATGTATTCGGGCACCTCGAAGGTCGAGGCATCCTCGTTCATGGTGACCACGATGCGGAAATCACGGGCCGCCGGAATGCGCAGACCGGTGACGATGGACTCCACATAGCGGCGGTCGTCCAACAGCGGGGCCAGCGATGCCCAGGCCTTCTCGCTCATGCGGTTTCCCTCATCCAGTATCAGCACCCCACCGGCCAGCATGGCCGAAACCAGCGACGATGCGGCATACTGGATCTTGCCGTCCGGATTGACCACCGGCGTGACGAGCAGGTCTTCCGGACGGGTATCCATAGTAGCCTGAAACAGATAAACCGGCCGGTCCAGGCGAGTCGCCGCCGCATAGGCCAGTGTGGTTTTGCCGACGCCCGGCTTGCCCACCAATCGAGGGTTGAAGGGGATGTCCCGCTCGTCGATTACCATCCAGGCCGCCAGCAGCTGGGTGAGCAGCTCTGCCTGGCCAATCCAGCGCAACGGCAAGGTCACCGGCGACGCCAAGGTCAGGGATATGCCATCAAGAATGATCTGCTTCATGGGTAAGGTATCCTCCCCGGCTGCGCAGCCGGTTCAGCGAGCCGGGCCAGTGCCCGGTTTTTTTTTCGTGGGTTGGCTGTTACCGGTCTTGTCGGCAATCGCGACCTTCACGCCTGCCTTCCGCGGCTTGACACGAGCAGGCGCCGCTCCCGCACCAGCAAGCTCGGCCAGCAGGTCCCGATACAAATGCACGCGGTACCCGGCGTGAACCGCCATATCGCACTGTTTGCGATACTGTGTTGCAGCGGCCGTCACGCGGGCGGGGCTGATTTCGGCCGCACCGTCGATCAGGCTGAGCAGGGCGAGCCAAGCGGCAAGCTCCTCGAACCGCTCCTTATTGAACCACTCTACGCCACCGCTATCGTGGACCAGCATGAACCTGCGGGCAGGCTCAGCCGCAAATGACTGAGCGAGGGACAAACCGGGTGTAAGGGAGCAGAGCGCGGCCACAAGCGCACAGCCGCGGTCGGCCATTTCCGGAGACAGCAAACGCCGCAGGGTGCAATCAAGGCCGAACTGGACCATGGTGTCAGGCGCTGCATCTCGCAGCATCAACCAGGCAAGTCCCAGCCGCAGACTGTCTGCTGCTGCAAATACATGCCCCATGGACTCGCCGCACAGGGCAAGCAACCGCGTATCAACCCTCGCGAGCATGGTAACGGACTGTTTGGCTGCGCTGTTCGCCGTCCTGGTGGTTTTTTTCACGCCATGCGGTATCGCTCGGTGCAAAACCGCCCAAAAATCCTTGATGGCAGCAGACGGTGCACCGTCTTCGCCCAGCAGCGCCTGAGTCGGGCCAACCAGTTCCAGCGCCGTGCGAAAAGCGGTATTGATCTCGCCATACCGCAGCTGCTTCCACTCGTCGGCCAGGCTATCGACTCCCTGGCCGTTCAACTCGGCACAGAGACGAGCCCAACCGGCATCGGCGTCATCCCGCAGTTCCCGGAAATCGGTGAATACGTGAAATTCGTATTCTCCCAACTCCGCATAGAGCCCTTTTTCGTGCAGTTCTCGGCCGTTACGCACATATTCCAAGCCACGGGTGTGGTCCCGAAAGCCATAGAAAACATCCTCATCCCCCGCAATGTCAAGCGCATCGCCCAGCGTCGTCCGCTGCAGGTGCGGGGTATCACCGCTCCCCTTGACGGCAATGGGCACCGACTCCCTGATCCAGCCGGCGGTTCTGGCATGGCGATTATGGAACAGCACCAGCGCCCGCTGATTTCCCGAGCGATTCGAGTAAGCAAAGACATTCTCATCCACCGCCGTTCCGGAGTAAAAATCGAACAGGGCGAAGTTCTCGGCACCGGAGAACAGCCCGCGCTGCCGCAGAATCGGAAATATCCACATCTCGTGTCCACGCACCAAGCCTTCGTCCACCTGTTCGTCCCAGTAGGCCCGCTTGTACTCCATGCCGTATTTCTCGCGATAGCCTTCAATCTGGCCGTGGCCGAACATGGGCAGTCCCGGCATGGTGGCCAGCAGCAGGCAGGCGCCGAAATATTTCCCCTGGCTGCCGAACTGCTCCACAGCGGTTTTTTCATCCGGGTTGTTCATGAAGTTGACGAAACGCTGCAGCACCTCGGGATTGAACTCCAGCACGTTGCGGATAGTCTGGCGATACTTAGCGTTTTCCTCCTTCTTGAGCATGTTCATGAAGGCGCTGTTGTACACGCGATGCATGCCCAGGGTGCGGACGAAATACCCCTCCATCAGCCAGAACGCCTCGGCCAGCAGCAGTGTGCCGGGAGCCTCGGCAGCGACCCGATCCACCACCTCGCGCCAGAACTCGACCGGGAATACGGCATCGAATTCCTCGCGGCTCATGCCATGTTCGGCGCGGGAGGGGATTCCGCCCCCCAATCCGCGGATCGGGAACCAGAGCCGTTGGAAGTGTTTTTTGGCCAGGGTCATGGCGGCATCGAAGCGGATGATCGGGAAATTGCGGGCCACGTGCAGAATGGTCTGGATGACCGCCTCGCGCACCTCGGGCAGCAGGTAGTTGAGTTGGGCGGTGTCATTCCAGGGAATGCTGGTGCCGTCATTGCCGTGATAGATGTAACGGGTACGGCCGCTGGAGCGCTCTATCATCCGGAAGACCACCGCGGCATCGGTCTTGGTCCAGTAACCATCCTCCACCTGAATCACGGCATCACCGGTGTGGGACAGATCCTCGCCGGTGAATTGATAGGTTGGAAAGGGGGGGTAATCGGTCTGGACAAACCAGTCCGGGTGCTGGATCACCCAGCGGGAATAGATGCCGGTGTGGTTGGGGACCATGTCGCTGGCCAGACGGATGCCGCGCCGCAAAGCTCGCTCCCGCAGGCTGGCCAACGCCTCCCACCCCCCCAGGTCGGCAGCGATCTCGTAGTCGTAAAGCGAGTAGGCCGAGGCAATGGCATCGGCGTTGCCGCACAGCTGCTTAATGCGTTGCGAGGCCGGGGAGCGCTCCCAGACACCGATCAGCCAGAGGCCGGTGAAACCTTGGCGCGCCAGCAGCTCCAAAGCGCTGTCCGGCACCTGGTCCAGCCGGGTGATCGGATAGCCGTGCTGCCGTGAAAGCTGGTCAAGCCAGACATAGACCATCTTGGCCATCAGGACCACATTGGGCATCCAGTCGGCATCCGGGGAAAACTGTTCGTGTTCCGGGTAATCGTAACCACCGAAAATCGAACTGCCGTCACTGACACCCATGCCGCCATGGGCGCCGCCACGGCCGAACTCCATCACCGGAGGCGGACCGGGTTCACCGCCCCCCCACCCCCGCTCACGCTCCTCTTCGCGCAGGATGTCGAATGCGATCAGCACATCCTCCTGTAGGCTCGTCGGGAGTATCTTTTGCCAGTGCTCACGGATATAGCCTAGCTGGTCTGCCAGTGAAGAAGGTGCTGCCTTGATGGGTGCCCACAATGCTTCCGCCAGGGTACAGCCCAACTCCGGGAGGACCGGCCCCTTCCTGAGGGCCTGTTCCATGTCGGCAACCACGCCGGGATAGGCCGCTGAATGCAGCGGACGATCATCCAGGATCTCGCGAAAACTGTCCAGGGCGGGATTATGGGCCGCCAGCCTGATAAGGAGCAGCTCCCGCAGCGCGATGCGACGTTTCTGGACGTCACTGGTCATTTCCAGCCATTGGCGATCGGTAAGCTGACCGCTCAGCACCTGTCCCGGGGGGAACAACGACACGAACTGTGCCATGAGACCATGAAGCTGCGGGGCGTTCGGTTCAATACCCGCACGCCGCACGGCATCCTCCAGCACCTGCGGCGCATGCTGCTCCGCCACCACGTCAATCATGTGGCGCCAAATCTTGAGCAGGGTGGCGTACAGCACCAGGTGCCCGGTCTGCGCCTGAACAGCTTGCGGGCGCCGCCTATTCAGCTTGTGAACGAGGTCGCGATAAAACAGGATGGTGGGCAGGCCGCGCTCAAGGACGACACGGGAGGGAGCTGCAAGCCCGAGGGAGTGCCACTGATGGGCAGAAATTTGTATGTTATGGGGAAAATACGGGGGGATGCGGCTCTCTTCTGTCATGTCATTTGTCCCGTGCTGGCGAGAATGGGCAGCATACTCTTCGTCGCAGGACCTTCAACGTCCGTCGCACGGGCGATCGCAGACAGAATGCTACGGTTTTTTCGCCTTGCCGCCCTTGTCAGATCCCGCTTTGGTAGTTTTTGACGATTTTGATGACTTAGACGATTTCGACGACTTTTTCGACTTCTTGGACTTCCCCTTCTTCCCTTTGCTGATCTTGCGCGGCTCGGGGTTGAATTCGTCGCGAATGTTATTCAGCAACACCGCGGTTTCCTCCAGGTTGGGGTCGGCCTTCTTGGCCGCTTCAAGCGTCTCTTTGGCTTCAGCCAAACGACCGGTCTTCATGTATAACCGCCCCAGGGCATTCAGGGCCTTGGCATGATCAGGCTTCAGCTCGATCGCTTTTTTGTAGCTGGCAATGCTGTTGTCGTAGTCTTTCTTGAAATCATAAATCAAGCCCAGCTTGTAGTGGGTATTGGGGTCGTCGGGGGCAATTTCCACCGCCCCCTTCAGCAGAGAGGTGATTTCATCGTACTGTTTGTTCTTGACATAGATGGCAACCAGGGCGTTGCGGGTTTCCATGTCGTCCTTTTGCTGAGCCAGCGCCTTTTTGTAGTGCTGGACCGCTTCATCGGTCATGCCCTTCTTGTGGTAGAGAGCGGCGACTTCACGATTGGCATCCGCATTATCGGGTGAATGCTTGAGCACCGCCTGGTAGGCCTCGATGGCCAGGTTGGCCTCCTTGTTGCGGGCAAAAATGCGGGCCAGCTTGAGGCGGATATCCGGGCTGTCCGGTTTGAGCTTGAGAAACTCGCCGTACTGCTCCACAGCCTGGGTATGGCTGCCGCGAGCCAGGTAAATGTCAGCCAATCGCAGACGGGCGTCGGCATTGTCGGGTTTTACCTGAATGGCCTGCTTGTAGGCCACAACCGCCTCGTCGGCCTCGTTGCGTTTTTCATACAGGATACCGAGGTTGAGATAAACGTCCGTGGATGGACTTTTTCGGTAGGCCGCCTCCTTATAGGCAGCGATGGCTTCCACGTCCTTGCCGGCGGCCCGATAGAGGTTGCCCAGTTTCTCGTACAGCGCCACCGCATCAGGCTGCTCCTTGAGAGCTTCTGTGGTGCGCTCGATGGCGTTGTTCAAATCTGCCGGCGACAACTGCTCTTCCGCTGTTTTCTTCTGCGGCTCCACAACCGGTTTTGTCGCGGCCACGGCTGGTGCGGACTTGGGTTTGCCTCCCAAGACATACTGATAATCCGCCTGCTTGACGTCACCTATTTTTTCGTAGATGCCGGCCAGCATCAGATGAATCTCTTTGTTCTGGGGGTGGGCCACTTCTGCCTTTTTCAATCCTTCCAGGGCCTTGTCCAGTTCATTGCGTTCCAGCAGTATGGCGGCGATGCCGATGCAAGCCTTTTCGGCATTCGGATCGACCGCAAGGGCTCGCCGATAGTATTCCAGCGCCTTGTCGGGCTGGCCGCTGGCGAGATAAACTTCGGCCAGACCGGCCTGGATCGACGCATCGCGGGGAAGCTCCCGTCCCGCTTCATTATAATGGTAAATCGCCAACGGATAGACCTTACGCTCGGCCAGAATCGCTGCCATGGCCTTGTGGTACTTCGGGTTCGAAAATGCCGAAAGCCCTCGCGCCAGCTCGACCGAGGCTTCGTCGTTCATCCCTTTCTGGGCGTACAGCAGGCCGAGATTGCCGCTGGCCAGGGGAAAAGTCCGCTCTTCCTGCAGCGCCTTGCGGTACTCCGTGATGGCGCCATCCACATTGCCAACCCGTTCCAGCTGGATTGCGGATACGTAGTGGCCGGCAGCACCATCGGGGCAGAGGGAAAGTATCTTTGCCTCGGCCTGGCGAATGCCGGCCTCATCGCTGACCCCCCCCAGCTTGCTCACCAGTTCCATGGCGTCTTTACATTTGTCGCCACCGAAACCCCAGGTGAATCCGGTGAGGGTCGATACGGCAATCAGCAGGGCAAGATATGATCGAAGCTGTGACATATATGCAATCCTTGGCAGGTTCAATGTGGGGGGATTATACATGCCGTCCTTCCAAAATACAATTGATTAGGCTAATATCTTGATTATTTGTGGTATTGTGCGATAATAAATTTTCTTTTTATTAGAGCGGCCTACGATTTATTTAATTCATACCGCGCAAGGAGTAACGATGAACCGCGATCTCGAGATGATGATCATGAATGCCAGTGACCTGCCCACCATCCCGGTGGTCGCCACCAAGGTCATGCAACTCATTGAGAGTGAACATGCAACGGCCGAAGAAATGGCGAAGGTGGTCTCATCCGACCCCGCCGTTGCCGCCCGCGTTCTCAAAATTTCCAATTCATCCTTCTACGGTTGCCAGCGCCAGATCCAAACCTTGTCGCATGCCATAATGATCCTGGGATTCAGCACCCTGAAGAGCCTGGTCGTGGCCGCATCCGTCAAACAGGTCTACAAACCGTACGGACTTACGGAAAAGATGCTCTGGGAGCACTCCTTCGGCGCTGGACTGGCTGCCCGCATCATCGCCAACACCACCCGGCTGGTGAACGAGGAGGAAGCCTTCCTGGGCGGGCTGTTTCACGATATCGGCAAGATCATCATGAACACCATGGACAGTCAGCAGTTTCAGATGGTGATGCAGAAATGCTTCAACGAGGAGATGTCGTTCGAGGAGGCGGAGCGCCAGGTGTACCCCTATACCCACGAAGAGGTGGGCGCCCTGGTCATAAAAAAGTGGAACTTCCCCGAACTGCTCATGCACGCCGTCGCAAAGCACCACAGCTTCGAGTTTGCCGCTGATGAAGACCCCTACCAGATCCGGCTGACCTGCGTCGTCGGCCTGTCGAATCTGTTCTGTCACCGTCTGGGTGTGGGCATGCGCGAGCCCGACGACGGCCTGATCCTGCACGAAACCGTACCCGCCGTCCACTTGGGCATCGAAGAGGAGCGCATGACCGCCATCCTTGAGACCTTCGAAGAGGCGTACAACCGCGATAAAAGCTTTTTCAACTGATCCTGGCCCGGCTAAACAGAGTAAGCGCGCTGACGAAAGTTATTTTCAGCCGGAGCAGCGCAGAAAACATCTTCCAACTCACTCATCCGGTTCGTTGCGCAGATACTCGAGGATGCCGCCGCGCTTTTTGCCCGAAGCGCGGTTGCGGGCCTCCTCGGAGATGTCCACGCTATCCTCTTCCTCATGCAGCGGCCGCCGTTTTTTCTCGCGTTTGAACACAGACCCTTTGGTGGCGTTCTTGCCGACTGCCTTTGCCGCCCCCACCCCTTCGACCGGTTCCGTCATGCTCCCCCCGATACCCACGATGAAAAATTGATTTTCTCCGGCCAAATCAGTATAGTTAAAATTTGAAACTTATTACTGTCACGGGATTTCTATGATCCGCTCCATCCTTACCTATCCTAACCCCGAACTCAAGAAGAAATCGGCACCCGTCACCATCATCACCGATGCGGTCCGTGAACTGGCCCGCGACATGGCCGAAACCATGTACGCTGCGCCGGGCATCGGCCTGGCAGCACCGCAGATTGGCGCCCACCAACGGCTTATCGTCATTGATGTTTCGGCCGGCGACGAGCCGCCAGACCTGATTGTGGCGATCAACCCGGTCATCGCCCATGCTGAAGGAGAAACCTACGAAGAAGAAGGGTGCCTGTCCGTGCCCCGGTATGCGGCCAACGTGCGCCGGCACGCCCGAGTAATCGTCAAGGGGCTTGACCTGTACGGCAACGAGAAGACCTGGAAGGCCGAGGGTCTGCTGGCCGTCGCCTTTCAACACGAAATCGACCACCTGGACGGCATTCTGTTCGTCGACCACCTCTCACCGCTCAAGCGTGACCTGTTCATCCGCAAAGCCCGCAAAGCCAGCGAAGGTGGCCAATGACCACGGCAACCGGCTGGCGCGTAATCTTCATGGGCACCCCGGGCTTCGCCTGCCCGACCCTGCAGCGGTTGCTCGACCGCAGGGAAAACGTGGTGGCCGTCGTCACCCAGCCGGACCGCCCCAAGGGCCGGGGCCAGAAACTGGTCCCGCCGCCGGTGAAGGAGCTGGCCGAACGCCACGGCATACCGGTGTACCAACCGCTCAAAGTGCGCGATCCCGCCTTCATCGAAACGATCCTCGCACTGCGTCCCGATGTGATCGTGGTGGTGGCCTTCGGCCAGATACTCCCCAAAGCGCTGCTGGATATGCCGCCGCGCGGCTGCATCAACGTCCATGCCTCCCTTTTGCCCCGCTATCGCGGAGCCGCCCCTCTCAACTGGTGCATCGTCAACGGCGAACGCGAAACCGGCGTCACCACCATGCTGATGGGGCCGGGGCTGGACACCGGGCCAATGCTGCTCAAGCGCATTACGGACATCGACGCACAGGAAGACGTCATCTCCCTCCATGACCGCTTGGCGGCCATGGGGGCTGAATTGCTTGCCGAGACCCTGGACGGGCTGAAGCAGGGGGCCATCACGCCAGAGGAACAGGATGATGCGCTCTCCTGCTACGCGCCGATGCTGAAAAAAGAGGACGGCCTGATCGACTGGCGGCGGGATGCCGGCGACATCCACAACCAAGTGCGCGGCATGTGTGCCTGGCCGGGCGCCTACAGTTTTCTGCACGGCCAGATGCTCAGAATTTGGCGCACCGGCACCAGCACCGGCAGCGGTATTCCAGGAACGGTGCTGAAGGCCGGGCGCGACGGGATCGAGGTCGCCTGCGGCACCGGGAGCCTGATTGTCACCGAACTGCAGCTGGCGGGCAAGAAACGCCTTGATGCGGCCAGCTTTCTGGCTGGCAACCCCCTGCCGCCGGGTACGGCATTCAGCATGGAACAGATGGGAGACACCTCAGAGTGACGACAGCTCAGGACAAAACCACACCGCCGCGCAAGCGGCTGTTCATATCCTTGATGGGCATTACGTGCCTGATTCTGGTGGGAGTCATTTTTCTGGCCTGGTGGATACCCAACCGCGGCCTGGCCAACATCCATCCCAATCTGCCCCACATCGTCGGGGTCGCCATGGCGGTCCTGTCAGGCATCGCCATCCTGGGCACCGGCCTTTTGGTCCTGACTACGGCACTGGGCAAAGACATCCTTTTCACCCGTTTCATGCGCCTGATCGTAATCAAGTTCCTGCTGCCGGTGATCGAATTCGTCGGCCGTCTGATGGGACTGGACAAGGACAAGATCCGTCAATCCTTCATCGCCATGAACAACAGCCTGGTCGTGTCGCAACGCCAGAAAGTCAGGCCGGACCGCATTCTGGTGCTGCTACCCCATTGCATCCAGCTGTTCGACTGCGAGATCAAGGTCACCGGCGACATCCACAAGTGCGTCCAGTGCGGGCGCTGCGACATCAAAGGCCTGGTAGACATCGGCCGCAAATACCATATCGATATCTCGGTCGCCACCGGCGGTACCCTGGCCCGCAAGGTAATTGTCGAAAAGCGCCCCAAGCTGGTGCTGGCCGTGGCCTGCGAGCGCGACCTCACCTCGGGCATCAAGGACTGCTACCCCCTGCCGGTCATCGGCATCCTCAACGACCGCCCCTTCGGCCCCTGCTTCAACACCAGCGTTGACGTGGCTAAAATCGACGAAGCCCTGAGCCAGGTGCTGCTGCTGGAGGACACCCCCACCCAACCGGCTTGATCCCGGCATTTCGCACTGCGGCAGAGCGGTTATTCCCCGAGTTCGTCCAGCATGGCAAAGGCGAAATTTTTGGCCCGCCCAGAGGGCGCGATAATGCCATAGGCCATCGCTTCGCGCAGTTCTTCCCTGGTTGCCCCTGCATCCTTCGCGACCGCGAAGTGTTTTTTCAGTCAGGTGGGGCACCCCACGGCAACGGCGCATCCAACCCGGATCAACTCACGGGTCTTGATGTCCAGCACCTCTGTGTACTCGTAATCCAGGATTTTCTTCTTGATCTTCATGCCCGCCTCCTTGTCCCGATACGCGGCGCAACGACCAGCAGGGCTTCCGCACCGTTCAGTGCGCCTGATCGCCGAGAATCCGGTCGTAACAGTCGCGAATCCTGCCGGTAGTCTCCTCGTAATCACTGATCAGCACCGCCCCCGGGTTCCTGAGTTTCGCATCGTACCCCAGCCGCATGGCCAGTTTGTTAATGTAGCTTTTCGGACCACCGAGATCGTTCACTGAGTAGTCATGGATAATGCGCAGACGGTTTTCCAATTTGCGCAGGAATTTGTAACCGGACAGCAGGGTTTCGGCATATCCTGCCGGCAAAAGTCCGAGGGCAAGAATCTCCTTCAGGGCCACAATGGTGCTGGTGGTGCGCAGTTCAGGATAATGGCACCCCTCCCTGAGCAATAGATATTGCACCGCGAACTCCACATCGACCATGCCGCCCCGGCCGGTCTTGATGTTGTAACTGCCCTCTGACTCCTTGGCCAGCTCGTGCTCCATGCGCATCCGCAGGCGATGAATCTCGCGGCGGCCATTATCGTCGATGGAGGCGCCGTAGACCGCCTGGCGGATGACATCGTGCAGCTGCGAAGCCAGGGGATCCTCACCCAGCACCACCCGGGCCTTGACCAATGCTTGACGCTCCCAAATCTGGGCTTCCTTGCGGTGATATTCGAGAAAGGAGTCCAGCGAGGTCACCAGCGGTCCGGCATTGCCCGACGGCCGCAACCGGGTGTCGATCTTGTACACGTACCCTTCCCGGGTCAGCAGGCTCAGGTTGGAGATGATTTTCTGCGCCAGCTTGGCAAAATACTCATGGTTGGAGATCTGCTTGTCGCCGTCCGTATACCCCTGATGATCGTAGACAAAGATGATGTCCAGGTCGGAGTGGTAGTTCAGGTCCCCGCCCCCCAGTTTGCCCATGCCGATCACCGCCAGGTTAGCCATGGCGGTTGTGCCGTCCGTTGTGCGCCAAGTCGGCCGGCCGAAGCGCCCCAACTCCTGCACGGCCAAATCATAGGCCGCCTCCAGGCATACCTCGCCCAACAGACTGAGTTGCGTGGTAATTTCGGACTGGCCCAAACGGCCATGGATGTCGTTCATGCCGATGCGCAGGAACTCTTCGTTGCGGTAGCGCCGCAGCAGATCCAGGCGCTCCTCGAAATCCTCGGCCTGCTCCAGAATGGCGGCCAATTCCATGCGCATCATTTCCCGTGACTTGATGGTTGAGACATAGGTGCGGGCCACCATGCTGTCCAGCAGTTCCGGGTGGTTGATGAGTATCTTGGAGAGGAATTCTGACATGCCGAACAGCGACACCAGGAGTTTCATGGTTTCCCGGTTTTCCGCCAGCAGAGCGTAATAGGATGAGCGCGCCCCCACGACCGCCAAAAACCGCTCCAGGTTGGCCAGCGCCATGTCGGGGTCGGGAGAATCGAACAGTTCCTGCAGCAAGAGCGGTGAGATCTTTTCCAGGTTGCGCCGGCTCCGCTCGGTCAGCTTCCCCTTCTCCGGACCGCCGCGCAGCGACAACAGGTTGACGTAGGCGCGCTCCACGTCCTCGAAACGCCGCTCCGCCAACATATCCTTAACCAGGTCAGGGTCGGCCTTGGGATCGAGGAAGAAGAGCACCTCGGGCTTGATTTCCTGCTGCAGCTTCTCATCGCGCGAGTGAAACAGGGTGCTGTAAATGGCGGATACGTTGCCCCGATGCTGCTCCAGCACCTCACGGAAACGCTCCAGGCCGTTTTTGCGCAGGAAGCCGCAACGGCGGGCAAGCGCCACCGCCTCTTCGTCCTTGGTGGGCAGATTATGGGTCTGGCGCTCCTGCACCACCTGGATGCGGTGTTCCACGGTGCGCAAAAATCGGTAGGCCTCACTGAGCAGGCGATGGTCGTCCTCGACGATCAGACGGGCCGCCAGCAGCGTATCCAGGGCATGGAGCGAATTGCGTTCCCGCAGACGCGGATTCTTGCCGGCATACACCAGTTGCAGGGCCTGGATGAAGAACTCGATTTCGCGGATCCCCCCCCTGCCGAGCTTGAGGTTGATCTCCCCCTCCCGGGAGCGGGTCAGCGAAGCGTCGATCTTCTGCTTCATCTGCTTCATGTCCTCGATCAGGTTATAGTCGAGGTATTTGCGGTAGACAAAGGGCTGCAGCATCAACAGCAGCTGCTCTCCAAGTTCCAGAGAACCGGCCACCGGGCGGGCCTTGAGCATGGCGGTGCGCTCCCACGACTGCCCCCACGACTCGTAGTAGATTTCGGCCGAGCGCAGCGAGATGGCCATGTCCCCCGACTTCCCTTCCGGCCGCAGCCCCACATCAACCCGGAACACGAAACCGTCCTCGGTCACCTGGGAGACCGCCTTGCTGGTCATCTCGGCCAACTTGTTGAAGAAGGTGTGCAGGGATACGACGCCTTTGACGTCGTCGCCGTTGGGCACGCCGCTGGTTTCACCCTGGTCGGATTCATAGAAGTAGATTATGTCGATATCGGAGGAGAAGTTCAGCTCGTTCCCGCCGAATTTGCCCATGCCGATGATGGTCATGGCGGCTTCCCGCGGCCCGTTGGCGGTCATGGCCAGCGGTATTCCATACTCGGCGATCAGGAGCCGCCGGCAGACCTCGTAGGCCACCTGCAGCGATGCGGCAGCCAGCGCCGACAACTCGGCAGTCACCTCTTCGAGCGATGCCAGGCCGTTCAGGTCCCGGGAGGCAATGCGCAAGATCTCACGGCGCTTGGCAATACGCAGAATTTTGAGTAAAGCAGTGAAATCGGTCGTCCCATTCACCTGACTGCGCAGCGAGGCAAGCATCTCGTCGCCGCTACGGCGTGTATCGATCTGGTTGTCGATGAACAGCCAGTGGAAATCGGCCGGCGTCTTGTACATCAGGTTGACCAGGAACGGGGAGGCGCCGCAGACCTGCACGAACTGGGCAAGGCGTTTCTTGCGGCCAGCCACTTCGGCCAGGTCGTCCGGCGGGATGACGCCGGCCAACCGCTCCAGGGCGTTGAGTGCCATGTCGGGAGAGGGCGCCAGCAGGGCATTGACCGTCATGCGATGCAACGTCTCCCCCGGCAACAATGGGAGCATGCGCAGCAAATTGTCGGCTGAACGTGCGCCGTACCAAAAACCGTGGGCCGTGAGAAATTCGGTCAGTTCCCTTTCCCGCCCCGCTTCGTCCTCGATAGCGACAATCCGACTGAACTCCTGGGAAAAACGTTCAATATGCATCTACCGTCCCATATTCCTTGAAATACTGTCCAGCGGCCCTTGTTGCAGTGCGGACACGCTCCGCCGGCATCAGCCCCCTGCCATCATTTTACGCAAACCGGCACGAAAATCGCCGCTGACAATGCCGTTTTCCGTGATGATCGCGCTGATATAGCGGGCCGGAGTCACATCGAAAGCCGGATTGCGCACCCTTATCCCTTCGGGAGCCACCGGCAGCCCTTTGATATGGGTCACCTCCATGCTGTGGCGCTCCTCGATCGGAATCTGGCTGCCGTCGGCCAGGGTCAGGTCGAGTGTGGAAATTGGTGCTGCCACGTAAAAGGGAATATTGTTCTCCTTGGCCAGCACCGCCACCGAATAGGTGCCGATCTTGTTGGCTGTGTCTCCGTTGGCGGCGATGCGGTCGGCGCCGACCACGCAGCAGGAAATCTCGCCGCGATTCATGAAGAACCCGGCCATGTTGTCGGAAATGAGAGTCGTGGGAATGCCTTCCTTCAACAGCTCCCAGGCGGTCAGGCGGGCGCCCTGCAGCCAGGGGCGGGTTTCGTCGGCAAAGACTTTGATATCCTTGCCCGCCTCATGAGCGGCACGGATGACCCCCAGAGCGGTGCCATAAC
>Ga0334722_10000677_pt1 | contig 48332 bp, 41 predicted proteins | sample C3_bottom_MG_FD_207210 | JGI IMG/M metagenome (GOLD analysis project Ga0334722, IMG submission 207210) | Sediment microbial communities from Yellowstone Lake, YNP, Wyoming, USA - C3_bottom | ecosystem: Environmental > Aquatic > Freshwater > Lake > Sediment | place: USA: Wyoming | collected...
AAACTTTGGCAATAGGACGGCCACCTTCAGGTGGCGCCGAGAACTGGGGTCGCGTTAGCGCCCCCATCAAGCCGCTTTGAGCGGCTCACAATTTAAGGCCCCCGGCTCTGCCGGGGGATATTTACTCCGCTCACTGTTCGACGAATACATCGAGATGTACGCCTCGCGCGATGACCGCCTGACAACGCATTTTAGTCAGAATTTCAGCGGTTACACCGGTGGCGGGGATTTTCTCGTAAAGGACAGGGACGAGTGGAAGAAGATCACCAGGCAGGATTTCGCGCAGGTGACCGAGCGTATTCGCATCGAGATGCTGGATCTTTCGATGCAGGACATTACCGACGACGTAGTGGTCGCCACCGCACTGTTCCACATTCACCTGCCCATCCCCGATCACATCCTGTCGCGGGAGAAGGTGCGGCTGGTGCTGATTTTCCGGCGCGAAGGCGAGGAGTGGAAGATTGTGCACAGTGGCATTTCCGTTCCTTATGGCCTGGTCCGGGATGGCGAGGTCTACCCGATCAATGGGTTGCACGAGCGCAACCGCGAGCTCGAGATATTGGTCGGGGAGCGTACGGCCGAATTGAGCGCGCGCAAGGAGCGCTTCCAGGCTCTATTCGATCGCGCCAGCGACGGAATCGTGATTGCGTCTCCCGGCGGAAAGCTGATTGCGGCCAACCAATCTTTCGTCCAAATGCACGGCTATACCGTGGACGAAATGCTCGGCATGAGCATGAACGATCTGTATCCCCCTGATGTACAGCAACTGGTTCCCGAAAGGATGCAGCGCATCCTTTCAGGGGAGCCCATGACTTTCGAGATCGAGCACTACCACAAGGATGGCCATGTCATTGCGCTGGAGGTGTCCGCAAGTTCGATACTTTCGGATGGTGAGCCTCTGATCCAGTCATTTTATCGTGACATCACCGAGCGCAAGCGGACCGAAGAGGCGCTGCGGGAGGACGAAGCCCTGTTCCGTCTGCTGACCGAGGACGTATTGGATGTGATCTGGAAGGCAGACCGCGATCTGCATTTCACCTATATCAGCCCGGCGGACGAACACTTGCGCGGCTACAGAGCCGACGAAGTGATTGGCCACCATGTTTTTGAAATGTTTACCGAAGAGGGCGTTGCGCTGGTCAAGGAAATACTGCGGCAGAAGCCTGGGGATGAACAGCACGGCGCCCGGGCAGCCTTCAGAAATTTCGAGGTACAGCATCGCTGCAAGGACGGTAGCCTGCTATGGGGGGAAGTATTCTCCACAGTCGAGCGCGACGCCCACGGCACCATTACCGGATATCACGGCATAACCAGGGAAATCACCAAGCGCAAGCAGGCCGAAGCCGCCCGCGCCGGGCTCGAGGCACAACTGCGCGAATCGCAGAAAATGGAGGCGCTGGGAACTCTGGCCGGGGGCGTGGCGCACGACTTCAACAATGCCCTGGCGATGATCGTCGGCAATGTGGAACTGGCACGTCAGGATGTGGGGCCGGGTCACCCGGCTCTGGAGAGCCTGGAGGAAATCGCCAAGGCAAGCCGCAGGTCGAAGGACCTGGTGCAGCAAATCCTTGCCTTCGCCCGGCGCCAGACGCTGGAGCGCAAGCCGACCTCGCTTTCGATGGTGGTATTGGAGTCTGCGCGTTTGCTGCGGGCCAGCATTCCGACGACGGTGAGCCTGAAGGTCGAGTGCAAGGCCGATACGCCTGCGGTCCTGGCCGATGCGATGCAGGTGAATCAGGTACTGCTCAATCTGAGCAGCAACGCCTTGCAGGCAGTGCAGAATCAGGAGCGGCCTGGCGTGATAGAAATTCGCCTGGAGGCGCACACGCAGGGCGCAGCGCACGGGGATCTGCGACCAGGCCGCTACGCCTGCCTCAGCGTGCGGGACAATGGTTCGGGCATGGACGAGGCAACGCGCGCGCACATTTTCGAGCCGTTCTTCACCACCAAGCCGGTTGGAACAGGCACGGGCTTGGGCCTGTCGGTGGTGCACGGGATCGTGCAGGCGCACGAGGCCAGCGTCCAGGTCGAGAGCGCCCCAGGTGAGGGGAGCAGGTTCCGCATCTATTTTCCCGCATTGGAAACACAGGTCGCGGACGCTGTAGTGACCACCCCTGGCGCCACTCCGGTGCACGGGAAGGGAAAGCACATCCTTTACGTGGATGACGAAGAAAGCCTGATCCTGCTGATGCAACGCCTGCTGGTGCGCCAGGGCTACCGCTTCAGCGGCTATACCGACCCACGCGAGGCCATTGCAGCGGTGCGTGCAAACCCGGGGCAATTCGATCTGGTGGTGACCGACTACAACATGCCCTATCTGTCCGGGCTGGAGGTGGCGAGCGCGCTGAAGGAAATTCGGGCCGATCTGCCCATAGTTCTAGCCTCCGGTTACATCACGGAAGAGTTGCGCGCCAAAGCGCCTGCCGCGGGCATACGCGAGCTGATTTACAAGCCCAACACGGTGGACGATCTATGCGAGGCAGTGGCGCGTTTCGTCAACGCGCAGGCGATCAAGGAGACCTTGGAGCCTTCCTAGATCAGCCCCATCCCCTTGAGCACGGACAGCATCACCGCCGCGGCCACGACCGAGCCGATCTGCCCGCCGGTGTTGACGCCGGCGGCGTGCATCAGCAGGTGGTTCTTCTTGTCGTAGAGCTGTCCCTGTGCCTGCACGACCCGGGCTGCCATCGGAAATGCCGAGATGCCTGCCGCGCCGATCAGCGGATTGACTTTGCCGCCGGTCAGTTTGCACACGATCTTGCCGAACACGACCCCGGCCACGGTATCCAGGCAGATGGCGACGAAGCCCATGGCGAAGATCATCAGCGTCGTGGGCTTGAGAAAGGCGTGGCCCTCCATGGTGCCGCCTATGGCCAGCCCGAGGAACAGGGTCACCGTATTGGCGATCTCGTTTTCCGAGGCCTTGGTCAGGCGCGCCACCACCCCGCACTCGCGCATGAAGTTGCCGAGCATGATGGTTCCCATCAGCGGCAGTCCCTTGGGTGCGAGCAGACCGGTCACCAGGGTCACGACGATGGGAAACAGCAGCTTGGTCTGCGGGGAGACGCTGCGCTTGATGGCCGCCATTTTGATCACGCGCTCCTTGGGCGTAGTCAGCGCCCGCATGATGGGAGGCTGGATGATGGGGACCAGCGCCATGTAGGAGTAGGCTGCGACCGAAATCGGGCCCAGCAACTGCGGCGCGTACTGTGAGGCGACGTAGATCGCGGTGGGGCCGTCGCAGGCGCCGATGACGGCGATGCTCACCGCCTCCAGCGCCGGAAAGCCCAGGGCCAGCGCCAGCAGCAGGGTGAGGAAAATGCCGAATTGCCCAGCCGCGCCGAACAGCAGCATTCTCGGGTTTTCCAGCAGGGAGCCGAAGTCGATCATGGCGCCGATGCCGACGAAAATCAGCAGCGGGAAGACTTCGTTGGCGATCCCCATGTCGTAGAGAATCTTGAGCAGGCCGCCCGGTTCCATCAGGTCGGAAAGGGGGATGTTGACCAGCATGCAGCCGAACCCTATCGGCACCAGCAGCAGCGGCTCCACTTCCTTCTTCACACCCAGATAGAGCAGGACGGCGGCGATCACGAGCATGATCACGTTGGGCCCGCCCTGGGTGAACAGGTAGGTTACGCCGGAGGTCAGTCCATACAGACCGGTCTGGAGGCTCTCGAACATGTTATTTCTTCTCCGGGCTGGTGGCTGCGGCTAGGGGAAAGACTTTCTTCAGCAGGTCCATCACCAGACCCAGGACCCAGAGGGTCAGGAAGGTTCCTCCCATGCCGACGATCATCATGGTGAGTCCGAAGGTCCATTTTGCATTGTCCATATCGTGCTTTCAAAGAGTAGAGGTTCGGGGCGCGCGGCGCAGGCCTGCCGGGCTACACGCGCTCGATGATGATCGCCAGTCCCTGGCCCACGCCGATGCACAGGCTGGCCGCGGCATAGCGGCCTTGCATGCGCTCGAGTTGGCGCGCCACGGTCAGCGCCAGCCGCGCGCCGGATGCGCCCAGCGGGTGGCCGATCGCGATCGCGCCGCCGTTCGGATTGACGCGCGCATCCTTGAAATCCAGCTTGAGCACGTTGAGGCAGGCGAGCACCTGGCTGGCGAAGGCTTCGTTGATTTCGATGATATCGAGGTCGGAGAGCTTGATGCCGGCGCGTTCGCAGGCGAGCGGGATGGCGAAAGCCGGGCCCACGCCCATGATGCGCGGCTCGACGGCGGCCGAGGCGCCGGCAAGGATGCGCGCCATCGGCTTCTTGCCGTTTTTCTCGCCCCATTTCCGGCTCGCGATCACCAGTGCGGCGGCGCCGTCATTGACCCCCGAGGCGTTGCCCGCGGTCACCACGCCGCCTTCGAACAGCGGTTTCAGCTTGGCCAGCGATTCCATCGAGGCGTCGCGGCGCGGGTGTTCGTCGAGTTCGACCATGACCGGCGGCGCATCCTTCTTTTTCGTCGGCAGAGCGATCGGCAGGATCTCGCCCTTGTAGAAGCCGTCGGCCTCCGCTTTCACGTACTTCTGCTGCGAGGCCAGGGCGAACTCGTCGGCCTGTTGGCGCGACACGTTGAAGTCCTTGGCGACGTTGTCACCGGTCTCCGGCATGGAGTGGGTGCCATACTGCTTGGCGAAGCGCGGGTTCATGAAGCGCGCGCCTATGGTGGTGTCGTACATCTTGACGTCCCGGGAGTAGGCCGACTCGGACTTGCCCAGCACATAGGGCGCACGTGACATGCTCTCCACGCCGCCGGCGATGTAGAGTTCGCCTTCGCCGCAGGTGATCGCGCGCGCCGCGTCCAGGGTGGCCTGCAGGCCGCTCGCGCACAGACGGTTGACGGTCGCGCCCGGCACGGTCGGCGGCAGACCGGCCAGCAGCGCGGCAAAGCGCGCCACGTTGCGACAGTCTTCGCCTGCCTGGTTGACATCGCCCAGGATCACGTCGCTGATCTCGGCCGGTTTGAGCCCGGTTTTCTTTACCACGGCGGCGATGACCGCAGCCGCGAGGTCGTCCGGCCGCACTGCGGCAAGCTTGCCGGCGTGCCGGCCGAATGGGGAGCGAAGGCCGTCGTAAATATAGGCGTCCAGCATGGTGTGTAGTCTCCTGGGTAGGTGGGTGTGGCCCGCAGGGCCGATCTGAAGCAGCGGAAAGAATATTATGTAATGTTACCTCTAATCCGCCGGGCCGGCAGCAGCGCCGGACACGGCGACCGGCATGAACTCCTTGCCAGCGCCTGCGACCTGGACGATACTTTCGGAAGATGAAAGGCCCAGCATAGGGTCAGTCAGCCGTTGTCCCCTGCGAAACAGGGCCCGTGTCGGAGGAGGAGGAAACTAGCCATGTACAAGAAAATCCTGATGGCGTTCAACGGATCGCGCGAAGGCCGTTCGGCACTGCTGGAAAGCGCCGAAATCGCGGAGTTCATCAAGGCGGAAACGCATCTGTTGGCGGTGGCCGGGATGCCGCCCAGCCTGTTCTTGACGGAGGGCTTTCTGCCCGAGGAACTGCTGGAAGAGGAAAAAAAGCGTACCCAGGAGATCCTCGACGAGGGGATCAAGCTGCTGAAGGACCAGGGGTTCAACACCACCGGCCACCTGACGGTGGGCGAGCCGGTGGAGGAAATCTGCCGCGTCGCGTCCGAACTCGGGGCCGACCTGATCGTCCTCGGGCACCGGCAGAAACTGTCGTTTGCGGCACGCTGGTGGAAAGGCTCTGTCGGGGCCTCGCTCCTCGATTACGCGCCCTGCAGCATCCTCATCGCGCGCGGGCGCTAGGGAGGGCCGGTTGACATTCGGCGCGTCGCGCTTTCCGCGGCTCGCCTAAGCAGGCCGTAGCGCAGCGGCGCGCCGCGCGCCGCGTTTCTCTATAATCGGCCAGTTCCGAGTTCCTTCGCGTGGGTCGATGAAACCGCCAGTTCCTGCCGCCCGACTGCTATTGCCTGTGCTTGCGGCCGTGCTCGCGCTGGGCGTGGCGCTGTCGGCCTACGGCCAGACGCAGAAGAGCAAAGGGCGACCGCCGGCGCAGCAGGCCAAGCGTGTCGATGACCGCCACTGGCGGGAATTGATGGATCAAGCCGAGGCGCTGATCGCCAAGGGCGAGTACGCGCGCGGCGAAGAAACCGCGCGGCAGCTCGTGGGTGAAGCGCTGAAGCTGTTCGGCGACGGCCACCCCGATACCGCGACCAGCCTCAACGTCATCGCCGACGCGCAGATGCGGCAGGGAAAATACGCCGATGCGCAAAAGAATTTCGGCGCGGCGCTGAACATTTACGAGCAGCGGCTGGGGCCGGAGCATGTCAGCACGGCCGCTGCGCTGAACAATCTGGCGCTGGTGCTGGAGAAGCTGGGCGATTACCCGAACGCCGAATCCCTGTTGCGCCGATCGCTGCGCATTCTGGAAAAAACGCTGGGAAAACAACACCAGGATAGCGCCACCACGCTGTCCAACCTCGGCCGGGTGCTGGATCTGCAGGGGAAAGTCAGCGAGACCGCCGGGGATGGCGCTGGCACGGACGTCAAGCAGTTGAGCGCGCGCGCGCAGGAATTGATCGATCGCGGCCAGTACCAGGAGGCCGAGACCCTGCATTACCGGGTGGTGGCGATACACGAAAAAACGCTGGGCAAAGAGCATCCGACCACCGCGACCAGCCTGTCCAATCTCGGCAACGTGCTTTACCTGCAGGGCAAGTTCAAGGAGGCCGAAGCGCTGCACCGGCGCGCGCTCGCCGTGCGCGAAAAAGTCCTGGGGGCAGCGCATCCGGACACCGCGACCAGCATGAACAACCTCGCCAACGTGCTGCAGGAACAGGGCAAGGACGAGCTGCTGTCGCCGAGCGAGGCACGCGCCCAGGCAAGCTTCAATCTGCAGGCTTACACCGAGACCGAAAACCTGTTTCGCAAGGCCCTGGCGATCCAGGAGCGCACCCTGGGGGCGAATCATCCGGCCACGGCCAATACGCTGAACAACCTCAGCACCTATCTGGATCGCCGCGGCCGGCCGGAAGAGGCTGAGCCGCTGCAGCGGCGCGCGCTCGACATCCTGGAAAAAAACCTGGGCCCCCTGCATCCGGATACGGCGGCCATGCTGACCACACTGGCGGTGATGCTGGACCGTCAGGGCAAGATCGTCGAGTCCGAAGCGCTGTATCGCAAGGCGGTGGAGGTGGCGCGCCAGGCGGGCAATCCGCGCATTTTGCTGCTGAACAGCAGCCGCCTGGGCTTTGCGCTCGCCAAACGCGGCCGCTATCGCGAGGCGCTGCCGTTCTACAAGGAAGCGGCGGATGCGCTGGACCATCTCTATGTGAGTACGCGCGGCCTGTCGGAGGAGACGCGCGCCGCTTTTCTCGGCCAGTACGGCAATATCTATCTCGAAACCATCAAGGTGCTGCTGCAGCTGCATCGCGGCTCGCCCCAGGCCGGATACGATCGCGAGGTGCTGGAAATCGCCTCGCGCAATCAGAGTCGCATTTTTACGGAGATGATGCGCCAGGCCGACGTGGCCAGGTTCTCCGCCGATCCGACCTTCCTGAGCGTGAAGCGCAAGCGCGAGGCGCTGCAGGAGAAAATAGAAAACCTGCGGCTCGCGGTCGTGACCATGCCGCTCGCCCAGGCCGGGCTGGACGCGCGCCGCAGCGATCTGCGCGCACAACTGGCGGACGCCAACGCGCAACTGGCCGCGCTGGAGGGTGCGCTATGGCGCGACTACCCGCGCTTCATGGAGTTGACCGACCCGCGTCCGGTTACGGTGCAGGATTTGCAGCAAACGCTGTTGCGTCCGGACGAGGTGCTGCTGTCCTATGTGCTGCTGCCGCAGGAGCTGGCCGTGTTCGCCGTGACGCGCGATCGCTTCCAGATGATCAATGTCCCGATCAAGCGCGAGGATGTGGCGCGGCGGGTGCGCGCGATCCGCCGCGCGATCGAAAAAGTCGCGGTGGGCGAGTCGGTGCTGTTTCTGCGCGAGATAGCGCCCGCCAATCTCCATTCCCTATATCGCGACCTGGTGGCGCCGCTGGCCTCCGCGCTGGCCGGAAAGCAGAAAGTCATCGTGGTCGCCGATGGGCCTTTGCTCACCGTGCCGCTGGAGTTTCTGGTGACACACTACGGCCCGGCCGAACAGCAGGCGTTCGAAGCGACGCGCGCGGCGAGCGACGGTAGCGCCGGGCAACCTTTTCTCGGCGAATACGGCGCGCTCGCCTATCTGGGCAAGGAGCACCGTTTCGCCTACCTTCCCAGCCTGTCGGCGCTGGCGTCGCAGCGTCTGTATCCGAAGCCGGCGACGCGGCCGCGCCAGGCGTTCACTGCGTTCGCCGATCCCGTGTTCGCGCCGCCGCCGGGCCAGGCCTATTCGCCGGCCACGCGGGCGGCGCTGGACTTGCTCGCCAACAATTACCGCGTGGACCGCAACGGCATGCCCGACATTCCGCGCCTGAAGGAGACCGCGGACGAGGCGCGCAGCATCGCCGGCATCCTGGGCGGCGACAGCCGCTTGTTCATCGGCGATGCCGCGCAGGAGAAAATGGCCAAGTCGGGCGAGTTGAAGAACAGTCTGTACGTGCTGTTCGCCACCCACGGGTTTCTCGGCGGCGAATTCCTGCCCGGAATGGAAACCGCGGCGGAACATGCACCCGGCGCGCCGCGCGCGAAAATCCGCGCGCAGCCTTCGCTCGCCCTAACCCTGGTGGGCGATCTCGCCGGCGAGGATGGCATGCTCACCATGAAAGAAGTGATCGAAGACATGGAGCTGAATGCCGACCTGGTGGCCTTGTCGGCCTGCAACACCGCCGGAGAGACGGCGCAGGCGAATAACGGCGAGGGTTTTGCCGGGCTGACGCGGGCTTTCATGTTCGCCGGCGCCAGGAGCCTGCTGGTGTCGCACTGGAGCGTGGACAGCCGGTCGACCGAGGCGCTGATGACCGCGACCTTCCGCAACATCAAACAGGGCGAGACCGCGTTGAAGGCGGTGAGCGACGCCCAGCGCGCACTGCGCGGCGGCGGCTATACCAAGGGGGAGTTTCATTTTTCACGCAGCCATCCGTTTTTCTGGGCGGCATTCGTTTATGTTGGGGATTGATGCCTAAGGTTCCCAGCCTGTCGTTCCGCCTGCGCGGTCTTTCGCGCTTTGTTCTGGTGGTGGCCGTCGCCTTCGGCTGCAGCGAGGCGATGACGCGTCTGGGGTGGATGGAGCCGCTGGAGAACATCTACTACGATTACTGGCACCAGCTCTCGGGAAAGCGCCGCGATGCACTGCACACGGCGGTGGTCGCCGTGGACGAGCAGACGCTGGATCAGTACAAGGACGATCCGCTCGCGTTCTGGCAGCCCCACTTCGCGCAGGCGATGGAAACGCTGACGCGCGCGGGAGTGAAGGTCATCGGGCTGGATTACCTGTACCAGGTGAGCGCCGAGGACTGGCTGAAGAAGCTCAATCTGCCGGGCAACGACAGCAGCCGCAGCTACGATTCCCCGTTTCGAGCGCAGCTCGCCGCGGGCAACAAGATACTCATCACCCAGTTGATCGAACTGCCCGACGGGGACGGGAGGCTGCTGCTTCCCCCGCGCGACCATCTGTACCTGCTGCCGCAGGGCATCAACGACCTCGGCATCGCCAACCTGAATCCCGACGAGGACAATTCGGTGCGCCGCTTCCTGCCGGTGTTCGATCCCGATCCGGGCAAGCCGGCGATGGGCTTTGCCACCCAGCTCGCGCTGCGCGCGGCCGGGCTCGATCCGACCCTGGCCGGATGGGACATCGCGGGCGTGAAATTGCCGCGCGAGCCGCGGCCGCGGCTGATCGGCTATGTCGGTCCGCCCGGGACCATTCCGACGGTGTCGATGGCGAGGTTGTTGAAGCCAGACGCCTTGGACGACCCCGAAGTGCGGCAATTGAAGGGCCGTGTGGTGATCATCGCCGCCAACGACCGCGGCACGCAGGATCGCCATCCCAGCCCCTATTCGCGCGCGCTGTTCAGCAGGCAGGGCGATCAGATGATAGGCGGCGAGATCCACGCCAATATCGTCGAGACCCTGCTCACCGGCCAATACCCGCGCCAGCTGCCGCTGGCGGCACAATGGCTCTACCTGCTGGCGCTGGTCGCGATCGCGGCGCTGCTCTATCTGCGCCTGCATCCGGCCGGCGGTCTGGGCGTCGCGCTGTTGCTGAGTTTGCTCTGCCTCGCGCCGGCGTGGTTTATGTTCCGGCACGACTGGCTGCTGCCTGCGGGCCAGATACAGGTCGCGTTGGCCATAGGTTTTCTGACTACGCTGGGCCTGCGGCTGACGGGCGAAGAGCGCGAGCGCGCGCGGCTCAAAAAAATGTTCGGCCGTTATGTCTCGGACGATGTGGTCAAGGTGCTGACCGAGGGCGAGCGGCCGGACCTGGCGGGCGAGTCGGTGCAGGTGACGGTGCTGTTTTCGGACATCCGCAATTTCACCACGATCTCGGAGAAGCTCAACGCGCACGAGGTGGTGGAAATGCTCAACGCCTATTTCAGCCTCACCACCGAGCCCATCCTGGTCGAGGGCGGGATGGTCAACAAATTCATCGGCGATGCGGTGATGGCAATTTTCGGCTCGCCGGTGCGCTATCCGGACCACGCGCGGCGGGCCTTGCGCGCGGCGCTGCAAATGGCGAAAGAGGCCGAGGCGTTCAAGCAGTGGATGCGCGAGCGCTTTCCGGACCGGGGGCTGCCCGAATTCGGCATAGGCATAGGCGTGCATAGCGGCGAGGCGGTCATCGGCGACATCGGCTCGGTCAAGCGCACCGAGTTCACCGCCATCGGCGATACCGTCAATGCGGCCTCCAGGCTGGAAGGGGTGACCAAGGAGATGCGCTGCGTGCTGGTGGCGAGCAAAGCCTGTGTGGCGGCGGCAGGCGAGGGGGTAATCACCGGCAAGCAGGAAACCATCAAGGTCAAAGGCAAGGACGAAGCCCTGGAGGTCTTTGAAATTCTGGGGCTGGAATCCGAGGCGGCCACAGGATAAGCCGGAGCGCGGCGCCATCCGGCGCAGACAGATCGGCTGCAGCGTGACAAAATACCGGGGAACCCGGTATAAAGCGGATTAAAGTGGTAAAAATTAATTGCGAAAAGACTGGAGCTTATCCCGCTGATCCGGAGGCCTTGGCTGCAACTCCGGACCGAATTTTTTGAGTGTCGGTCAACCGCAAAGAGGGATCCCTATGAATCTGCTGCAAGCATTTATCGCGGCCGCACTATTGGTCGCAGCGCAAGTCGCAGGCGCCCAGTCGAGCGACGTGGGCCTGGTCAACCAGTTGTCGGGCGAGGTGGCCTACCTAGCCCAGGGCGGGACACAGTCCAAGGCGCAGGCCTTCATGAAAGTGCGCCAGGGCGATCGCTTTACCCTGCCCGCCGGCGCGCAGCTTCGGTTGGTGTATTTTAGCGGCAGCCGCCAGGAAACCTGGAAAGGCCCGGCGAGCTTCAAGGCCGGCACCCAGCAAAGTGAAACCCTCAGCGGCCAGGTGGCGGAGGCGGCACAACTGCCCTCGGACGTGGCGCAGAAAATAGCCCAGGTGCCCAACCTGGTGCAGATCGCGAAGCTGGGCCGCTCCGGCGGTATCGCGGTACGCGGCGGCGGCAAGCCAGGACGCCTGTCCTCCGAGCAGCAGGCCGAAGTGAGCCAGGCCAAAGCGACCTACGCGCAGATGCGCCAGAAGGCGTCGGCAGAAGACATCACGCCCGAGCTCTATTTTTATTCGGTGCTGCAGGATCATCTGCTGTACGACGAAATGAAGGCAGTGACCGACGAGATGCTCAAGCGCCAGCCGGGCAATCCCGAGGCGCAGGAGTTGGCCGCATACGTGAAAAGCCGCATTTAGACGTGCCGGTTCAAATCGCGTCCGCGTTGTTGCAGAGTGGCGATGTTGTATAGAACCCCACGCTGTACTCGTTGTTAGCCAGAACCCTGTTTCAGGTGCGGATGTGTTTTTCATCCGCACCTGAAACAGGGTTGGCGCGCGCAGCACGCAATGTCCGCTAGGTCAGCGTCGATCGAAGCAGGACGATACATCGAGCTTCGGTGATCGAACTTGTATGCCCCCCCGCACAGTCTCTTTTGTGACCGCTCATTTTCCGCAGCGTGCATAATCGCTTGATGCCCTCCATCCGCACCTGGGACATCTTCTGCGCCGTGGTCGACAACTACGGCGACATCGGCGTTTGCTGGCGCCTGGCGCGGCAACTCGCCGCCGGGGGCGGCTCGCGCGTGCGCCTGTGGGTCGACGACTTGGCGAGCTTTCGCCGGATTTGCCCGGACATCGTGCCCGGCCTGGAGTCGCAACGCAGCCAGGGCGTTGAAGTCTGGTGGTGGCGCGAACCCTTTCCCGAGGTCGCGGCGGCCGATATCGTGGTCGAGGCCTTCGCCTGTAATCCGCCGGCGAGCTATGTCGCAGCGATGGCGGCGAGGCCGCGGAAACCGGTATGGGTCAACCTCGAATATCTCAGCGCTGAGAACTGGGTTCAGGGCTGCCACAGACTGCCCTCGCCGCACCCGTCCCTTCCCCTGGTGAAACATTTCTTCTTTCCCGGATTCACCGCCGGCACTGGCGGCCTGTTGATCGAACCGGGCCTGGCGCAGGCGCGCGAGCGGTTCCAGCGCGAAAGCGCAGAGCAGGCGCGTTTCTGGGACGATATGGGCCTGCCAGCCGCACGCAGCGGCGAACTGCAGTGTTCCCTGTTCTGTTACCCCGGGGGCGCGATCACCGGCTTGTTGCGGGCCTGGTCGGCCGGCGTCGCGCCGGTGCGTTGCCTGGTGCCGGAAGGAACGGCGACGGACGCGCTGGCCTCCTTTTTCGGGGCGGGAACCCTGTCCGCGGGAACGTCCTTGCGCGAGGGCAGCCTGGAAGTCCGGGTGTTCCCCTTTCTCGACCAGGATAGTTACGACCGGCTGCTGTGGGCCTGCGATATGAACCTGGTGCGCGGCGAGGATTCGTTCGTGCGCGCACAGTGGGCCGCGCGGCCCTTGCTGTGGCAGATTTACCCGCAGCAGGAGCGGGCGCATTGGCCCAAGCTGCAGGCCTTTCTTGGTCTGTATTGCGCAGGACTGGCGCCTGAGACCGCCGCGCCTGTCGTGAGCCTGTGGGGGGCGTGGAACCAAGGCGACGCTGCGGCGGTCGAAGCGGCGTGGCCGAGCTACTGGGAAAACAGGCTCGCGCTGCAGGTGCACGCCAAGGACTGGGCTGCGGACCTGGTCCGAGCCGGCAATCTCGCAAATAATCTTGCGCAGTTTTGCGAAAATTTGTTAAAATAGAAAGCTTTATAGCCAAATAGTAAACGAGGGGTCGTTTCCCTCATTACTCCCCTAAAAGCCAGAGCCTGTTTCGGCGTTTCCGAACAGCCTCATAGATAAATCAATTCGTGTAGGACGACAGAAATGAAAATTGCACAAGAACTCCGCGCAGGCAACGTGATCATGCTCGGAAATGATCCGATGGTGGTGCAGCGGGCCGAGTTCAGCAAGTCCGGCCGCAACGCGTCCGTGGTGAAAATGAAGCTCAAGAACCTGCTGTCCGAGTCGATCAGCGAGAACGTATACAAGGCCGACGAAAAATTCGACGTGGTCGTGCTGGAGCGCAAGCAATCCACCTATTCGTATTTCGCCGATCCGATGTACGTGTTCATGGACGCCGACTACAACCAGTTCGAAGTGGAAAAGGACAACATGGGCGAGGGCATCAATTTCCTCGAAGACGGGATGCAGTGCGAAGTCGTGTTCTACGATGACCGCGCCATCTCGGTCGAACTGCCCAACACCGTGGTGCGCGAGATCATCTACACCGAACCCGCGATCCGCGGCGACACCTCGGGCAAGGTGCTCAAGCCGGCGAAAATCAACACCGGCTTCTCGGTGCAGGTGCCGCTGTTCTGCGCCACCGGCGACAAGATCGAGATCGATACCCGCACCGGCGAGTACAAGCGGCGGACCTAAGAGCGCACTACAGCATGAGGGGATATCTCCCTCATGCGCGCCAGGCAGGTGCGATGCAAATAACGGCGCGCATTCCCGTACCCTCTGCGTTCCAGCCCGATAGTCGCCGTGCGCATGGCCGGGTCCTTGGGGGCCACCCCCTTGACGGCCGTGCGTTTAGCAGGTATAACGCGCACAAGTGTTTAGTTTCAAGTGCTTGAGAGCGGTTCCCTGAGCGGTACGTCCTTTTCACTCTTGAGATTCAAACATTGATCGGGCCCGGCCCGAAATTCTCAACTTTTAAAGGAACGCTATATGGCAACCGGCACAGTGAAGTGGTTCAATGACTCCAAGGGCTTCGGCTTTATTACCCCGGACGGTGGCGGCGAAGATCTGTTCGCGCATTTCTCCGAGATCAACATGCAGGGCTTCAAGACGCTCAAGGAAGGACAGAAAGTGTCGTTTGAAATCGTAGACGGCAAGAAAGGCAAGCAGGCAGCGAAGATTCAAGCCGCTTGATCAGACCAGTTTTTCTTGAAAAAGCCGGGCAGTTCGCCCGGCTTTTTTTATATCTAAGGACCGCCCGCGGGTAAACCTATCGCGGGCTGTTTAACGGCTCGTGCCTCGCGACGCGCCGCCTGCCGAAAGTTGGCATCGATGAAATTCTGCGCATTCCGTCAATACGATCATTTTGCGTACTTGCGGAACTCGGGTTTGCGCTTTTCGCGAAACGCATTGCCGCCTTCCTTCGATTCGTCGGTATCGTAGTAGAGCTTCAGCGCTTGCATCGCAAACGAGGAGATGCCGCGGATCATCTCGGTGTCGAGGTTGAAGGAGCGTTTGGCGAGCGCGATCGCGGTCGGGCTCATCTGCATGATTTCGGCGCACCATTTCGCGACCTCGGCGTCGAGCTCGCCGTGGGGCACCACCGCGTTGACCAGGCCCATCGCGAGCGCCTCCGCGGCGCTGTAGCGGCGGCACAGGTACCAGATCTCGCGTGCTTTCTTCTCGCCGACCACGCGCGCGAGCAGCGCGGTGCCGAAACCGGGATCGACCGAACCCACCTTGGGACCGACCTGACCGAACTGCGCCTTGTCCGATGCGATCGCCAGGTCGCATAGCGTCACCAGCACATTGCCGCCGCCGATGGCGTAGCCATTGACGCGCGCGATCACCGGCTTCGGAATGTCGCGGATGATGCTCTGCATTTCCTCCACCGGCAGGCCTATCGTGCCGCGCCCGCCGTAACCGCCGTTTTCGGCATCCGCGCTTTGATCGCCGCCGGTGCAGAACGCCTTGTCGCCGGCGCCGGTCAGCACGACGACGCCGATGTCGCGGTTCCAGCCGGCCTTGCCGAAGGCCTGAATCAGTTCTTCGCAGGTGTTGCTGCTGAAGGCGTTATACACCTTGGGGCGGTTGATGGTGATGGTGGCGACGCCGTCCTGCTCGGTGTAGATGAGGTCCTTGAATTCCATGATGTGGTTTTCCCTGTCCGGTTTGTTCTGGGTCATTGTCTAGTTCGGGATCGTTCGGTATTATGAATACGACATCAGCTTGGCGCAATCAGGTTCCGCGCCGGGGACACCATCAACCAGCCAGATCCGTGGAGTTTGCGTTTTTTGCCGGGGTGCGCCGGCGAGTCTGGTTGCCGCCGAAATTTCCATTCAAGCAAATCCGGAGAACAAAAAATGAACATTCCCGCTCCCGACCAGCACCAGGAGCTGCGCGAAGCGCTGCGCGATCTTTGCCGCGAATATCCCGACGAATATTGGCGCAAGATCGACTACGAGCGCGATTTTCCGGTTGCGTTCATCGATGCGCTGACCAAGGCGGGCTGGCTCGCCGCGCTGATTCCGCAGGAATACGGCGGCTCCGGCCTGGGTCTGGCGCAAGCCTCGGTGATCATGGAAGAGATCAACCTGTGCGGCGGCAACTCCGGCACCTGTCACGGCCAGATGTACAACATGGGCACGCTGCTGCGCCACGGCTCCGAAGCGCAGAAGCGGAAATACCTGCCCAAGATCGCCTCGGGCGAACTGCGGCTGCAGTCCATGGGCGTGACCGAACCGACTACCGGCACCGATACCACCAAGCTCAAGACCACGGCCGTCAAGACGGGCGACCGCTATGTGGTCAACGGCCAGAAGGTATGGATTTCACGCATCCAGCACTCGGACCTGATGATCCTGCTCGCGCGCACCACGCCGGTCGCCCAGGTCAAGCGCAAGTCCGAGGGCATGTCGATATTCATCGTCGACCTGCATCAGGCCATCGGCAAGGGGCTCTCGCTGCAGCCGATACGCAACATGGTCAGCCACGACACCTGCGAGTTGTTCTTCGAGAATCTGGAAATCCCGGTGGAGAACCTGATTGGCGAGGAGGGCAGGGGCTTCAAATACATACTCGACGGACTCAACGCCGAGCGCATCCTGATCGCCGCCGAATGCATCGGCGACGCCTACTGGTTCATCAACCGAGCGAGCAGCTACGCCAAGGAGCGCGTGGTGTTCGACCGTCCCATAGGCCAGAACCAGGGCGTGCAGTTCCCGATCGCCGAGTCCTATATCGAAACCGAGGCGGCGAACCTGATGCGCTGGAAGGCGTGCTCGCTGTTCGATGCGCACCAGCCCTGCGGCGCCGAGGCCAACATGGCCAAGCACCTCGCGGCCAAGGCCTCGTTCGAGGCGGCCAATATCTGCCTGCAGACCCACGGCGGCTACGGCTTCGCCTGCGAGTATGACGTCGAGCGCAAATTCCGCGAGACGCGGCTGTACCAGATCGCGCCGATTTCGACCAACCTGATCCTGTCCTACGTCGCCGAGCACGTGCTCGGCCTGCCGCGGTCGTTCTGATCATGGCCAAGCTCACCGGCCGGTCCGCATTTCTCAAGCTCCTCATCGACGAGGGCGTTACCCACCTGTTCGGCAATCCGGGCACCACCGAACTGCCGCTGATGGAGGTGGTGCCGGATTTCCCCGAGCTCAACTATGTGCTCGGCCTGCAGGAAGCCATTGTGGTGGGCATGGCCGACGGCTACGCCCGCGCGTCCGGCCGCCTTGCCGCCTGCAGCATGCACGTCGCCCCGGGCCTGGGCAACGCGATGGGCGCGCTCTACAACGCGAAATTCTCCGGTTCGCCGCTGATCGTGACCTGCGGCCAGCAGGAACAGGGTCACGGCCTGCTCGAGCCGCTGCTCTACGACCCGCTCGTGCCGATCGCGCAGCCCATGGTCAAATGGGCGATCGAGGTCACGCGCGCCGAAGACCTGCCGCGCATCGTGCGCCGTGCGGCGAAACTGGCGCTGACCCCGCCGACCGGCCCGGTGTTCATCAGCCTGCCGGGCGACGTGCTCGACGCCGAAGTGGAGATGGATTTCGGCGCCCCGACCCGCGTCGACGCGCGCGTGCGCCCGTCCGACGAAGCGCTGGCCCAGCTCGCGGCAAAGCTGCTCGCCGCGCGCAATCCGATGATCCTCGCGGGTCAGGAAATTTCGAACCATGACGCGTTCGCCGAAGCGGCCGAGCTTGCCGAACTGCTCGGCGCCGCGGTGTACCAGCAGCCGATACCGTATTGCGCGCAGTTTCCCAGCGCGCATCCGGCGTATCTCGGTGCCCTGACGCGCCACCAGAAGCAGGTGCGCGCGCTGTTGCAGCCGTTCGACCTGATGCTGTGCCTGGGCGCGGACCTGCTGCGCATGTCGGTATACAGCCCGAGCGCGCCCCTGCCCGATGGCATGCAGGTGCTGCATGTCAGCGAACGGGACTGGGAGCTGGGCAAGAACTACCCGACCGAACTGGCGCTATGCGCCAACGTGAAGGAGACGCTGCGCGCGCTTCTCCCGCTGCTGCGCGCAACGCGCAGCGCTGCCCAGGCCGAAGCGGCCGCGCGCCGGCTTGCCGCGCTCGAGGCACGCAACTGGACTGCTCAGCGCGCGCAAGCGCGCATCGAGGTGATGCGCACGGCCGAGACCGCGCCCATCGATCCGCGCTACCTGATGCTCGCCATCAGCGAAACCCTGCCGCCGGACGGGATCGTGGTGGAGGAGGCGCTGACCTCGTCGGCCGCGCTGCCGGGTTTCCTGGAACTGCGCGACCGCCGGGGCTACTACGGACTCGCCAGCGGCGGCCTGGGCTTCGGCTTGCCCGGCGCGGTGGGCATCAGCCTGGCGCAACCCGGACGGCCGGTGGTGGCGGTCATCGGCGACGGCAGCGCGATGTACGGGGTGCAGGCCCTGTGGACGGCGGCGCATCTGAAGCTGCCCATTACCTACGTGATCGCGAACAACCGCAGCTACCGCATTCTCAAGGAGAGGCTGGTGTCGATGCGCGCCACCGATCGTTTTACCGGCATGGACCTGCGCGACCCCGAGATCGATTTCACCGGGCTCGCGCTCTCCCTGGGCATGGCGGCCGAGCGCGTCAGCGCGCCGCAAGGCATAGCGCCCGCGCTGCGCGCGGCGCTGCAGGCGGGCGGCCCGCATTTGATCGAGGTGATGGTTGCCGATGGCTTCGGGAGCTGAAGCGGATTTTCAGGCAGACCGCCGCATCTTGGACGGTTGCAGGAACTGCAAGGCGTTTAGCCCAGCGTCTCCCAGAATTCGACCATTTTCCTGCGCATCGCCGCGTCGGGCAAACGTCCGCGCCCGGCGTTGAGGTTGTCCGCCATGTACTCGGGCTTGTCCGTTCCGGGTATGACGCAGGTCACCGCCTCCTGCGCGAGGATGTACTTGAGAAAGAACTGGCCCCAACTCGCCGCGTCGAATTCCGCCGCCCACGCGGGCAGCGGCCGGCCGCGCACGGCGCTGAACAATTTGCCGCGGCCGAACGGGAGATTGACCAGCACGGCGGTTCCGGTCTCGGCGGCGACTGCCAGCAGGCGCTGCTCGACGCCGCGTTCGGCCATGGAGTAGTTGACCTGCACGAAATCGAGTTTCTCGCGCTGCATGAGTCCGGTCATGCGCTCGTTCGCGCTTTCGACGTAATGCGTGATGCCGATGTAGCGGAACACGCCTTTGTCCTTCCATTCGCGCAGCAGGGCGATCTGCGCCGCGGCATCGCTCGCGCTGGCGCCGACGTTGTGCAGTTGCATCAGATCGATCCTGTCGGTGCGCAGCCGGCACAGCGATTGTTCCATCTCGGCGATCGAAGCCTCGCGTCCTGCGGCGCGCACCTTGGTCGCGACGAATAGCCGGTCGCGGACCTTCATTTCCGCCAGCAGGTCGCCGACGACAGTTTCCGCCGTGCCGTACGAGGGCGCGGTGTCGATCAGCCGCGCGCCGCCGTCGAGCATGGTTTGAATCACCGCGCGCCGCTCGGCGCGCCGGGCGGCCTCCTCGCCGATGTCGAACACGATCGCCGTGCCAACGCCGATGGTCGGCAGGCGTTCGCCGCTGCGCGGAATGGCGCGCGTGAGCAGCGGCGCCGCGGCGCCGAAAGCCGGTGCGATCGGCAGCGCTGCAGTGGCGGCGATGCCGGCGCCCAGCGCGAGGACTTCGCGGCGCGTAAACAGCCGGCGGGGGAGAAGATTCTGGTTCGACATTTCACGCTCCTTGCGTTGGGGCCTCAGCAGCCGCGGCAATGTTTGATTCGTGATGCCGCACGCACCCGTCTGACGCGTCGGCCGGAATCGAGCGTCGTCAGGCAGGTGAGGGGTGCCGTGCGGTGTCGGCAACCAAGCGCCGCCGCTGCAGCCAAATAATTGCCCCGAGCACCAGCAGTGCAGGGAAGAACATCCATTCCTGCGCCGGGCGGGGCAGCGCCGTCTCGATGCCCGTGATCATGAACCCTTGTTCGAAGCCGGCCTTTTCAGCCGGGCTGTGCAAGGACACGGCGGCGATCTGTACGCCGGCCGGCACGCTCATGGTCGTCAGGCCGGACTTCGAGATGCGCTGCGGTCCCGAGCCTTCGCGGGCGAGCGGGATCAATACCGTCTTCTTCAACTCCTTGCCTTCGATGGTCGTGCCTTCGATGCGTACGCGCAAGCCGCTGCCCGGCGGCGCGGCGCCTGCCAATTCCACCAGCTGTTGCGCGGGCGTGATCTGGTATTTGGGATAGGCGAGGTCGAGAAAGAAATCCGGGCGCAGCAGGGTAAAGGTCACCAGCAGCATTACCACCGATTCGTACCAGCGGCTGCGGGTGACGAACCAGCCCTGGGTTGCCGCCGCGAACACCAGCATCGCGGCTACCGCGGTGACTATGGTCAAGACCAGGTGCGGGAACGAATGGATGCCGATCAGCAGCAGTTCGGTATTGAATATGAACATGAACGGCAGAATGCCGGTGCGGATGCTGTACCAGAACGCGGTGAGGCCGGTCTTGATGAAGTCTCCGCGCGATATGGCGGCCGCGGCAAACGAGGCGAGTCCGACCGGCGGCGTCACGTCGGCCATCAGGCCGAAATAGAACACGAACATGTGCACGGCGACCAGCGGCACCACCAGGCCGGATTGCGCGCCGAGTTCGACCACGACCGGCGCCATCAAGGTCGAGACGACGATGTAACTGGCGGTGGTCGGCATGCCCATGCCGAGGATCAGGCAGATCACCGCCACCAGAGCCAGCATCAGGATCAGGTTGCCCGCGGAGATCGTTTCGACCAGGTCGGTCATCACCAGGCCGAAGCCGGTGATCGACACGGTGCCGACGACGATGCCGGCGGCGGCCGTGGCGATCGCGATCCCGATCATATTGCGCGCGCCGTTGCCCAGTCCGTCGACGAGATCGGTCCAGCCTTCGCGCAGGTGCGACAGCGGCGCCGGATGCTTGCGGAACATCGCGATCAACGGTTTCTGCGTGAGCAGAATCGCGATCAGCAATGCGGTGGCGTAGAACGCCGACAGCCCGGGCGACAATTGCTCGACCATCAGCACCCAGATCAACAGCACCACGGGCAGCAGGTAGTGCAGGCCGGCGAGCAGCGTCTCCTTCAGCGCCGGCAGCTCGATCGCATCGGCGTCGGGATCGTCGATGACCAGGTCGGGCTCAGCAGCGACGATGCGCAGCAGAGCCACGTAGGCGGCGGCGATCAATCCGAGCACAATCCAGATCGCGGCCGCGCCGGCGATTTCCTTGATCCAGCCCAGGCCGTAGTAGACGACGTTGGCCAGGATTACCATGGCGCACAGCGTCATCAGTATGCCCGCCAGACGTCCCAGCGGCGATGTGCCCGGGCGCCGAGGCAGGCCGTGGATGCCGGCTTTGCACGCCTCCAGATGCACGATATAGAACAGCGCGATGTATGAAATGACCGCCGGCAGCGCGGCGTTCTTGCAGATCTCGGCGTACGACACGCCGACATACTCGGCCATCAGGAACGCCGCCGCACCCATGACGGGGGGCATGATCTGGCCGTCGACCCCGGCTGCCACCTCGATCGCGCCGGCCTTTTCCGCGGTATAGCCGACGCGTTTCATCAGCGGAATGGTGAACGTGCCGCAGGTGACTACATTGGCCACCGACGAGCCCGAGATCATGCCCATCATTCCCGACGAGACGACGGCGGCCTTGGCCGGGCCGCCGCGCATGTGGCCCAAAAATGCGAATGCGACCTTGATGAAGTAATTGCCCGCGCCGGCCTTTTCCAGCAAGGCGCCGAACAGCACGAACAGGAAAATGTAACTGGCCGACACGCCGATGGCGACGCCGAAGACGCCTTCGGTCGACAGCCAGTAATGGGACACCGCCTTGGACAGCGACACGCCCTTGTGCGCGACGATATCGGGCATCCACGGGCCGGCGAAGGCGTAACCCAGCATCAGCGCGGCGATAATGGCGAGCGGCGGACCGACCACGCGGCGCGTCGCCTCCAGCAGCAGCAGCATGCCGACGATGGCGGTGACGAAATCGATTTGCGTCGGCTGGCCGGGGCGCGTCGACAGGTCGCGGTAGAACAGGAACAGGTAGGCGCCGCAGAACGCGGCGACGACAGCGAAGATCCAGTCCGGCGCCGGAATGCGATTGCGCGGCGAGGACTTGACGAAGGGATAGGCGAGGTAGGCGGTAAACAGCGCCAGGGCCAGATGCAAGGCCCGCATTTCCGTGTCGTTGAGGATGAATACGCCGAAGGTGAACGGAAACGGTGATGCGTACCACAGTTGCAGCAGCGACCAGACGATGCAGGTCGACGCCAGTACCAGGCGCGCCGGCCCGACGGGCTTGCGCCCGCCGAGGTCGGCTTCCGCGACCAGTTCGAGAACGTCGACCGCCTGGGTCACTTGATCCAGCCCTTTTCGCGGTAGTAGCGCGCTGCACCTTCATGCAGCGGCGCCGACAACCCGTCCTGCACCATGTTCTTCGGGTCCAGATGGGCGAAGGCCGGATGCAGCTTCTTGAATTCGTCGAAGTTGTCGAATACCGCCTTGGTGATGAGGTAGACCGTATCGGCCGGCGTCTTGGCCGAAGTGATCATGGTCGCGAGCACGCCGTAGGTCTTGGTCGGCGCGGGATTGCCGGAATACAGCCCACCCGGGATCGTGGCGTACGCATAGTAGGGGCTCTTCTTGACCAGTGCGTCGATGGCCGGGCCGGTCAACGGGACCAGTTTGGCGCCGCAAGCGGTGGTCGGATCCTGGATGTTGGCCGAGGGATGGCCGACGCCGTAGAAGAAACCGTCGATCTTGTTGTCGCACAATGCCGGACCGTGCTCGTCGGCTTTGAGTTCCGACGCCAGCGAGAAGTCGGAACTCTTCATGTTCATCGCGGCCAGCAATTCCTCCATCGCCGAGCGCGTGCCCGAGCCGGGATTGCCGATGTTCAGACGCTTGCCCTTGAAGTCGGCGAAGGACTTGACGTTGGCTTCCTTGCGCGCGACGAGGGTGAACGGTTCGGGATGGACCGACATCACCGCACGCATGTCCGGGTAGGCTTCCTTGAACGAGGCGGTGCCTTTGTAGCCCTGGTACTGGACGTCGGATTGGGCCATGCCGAAATCGAGTTCGCCCGCCTTGATGGTGTTGACGTTGTACACCGAGCCGCCGGTCGATTCGACCGAGCAGCGGACCCCGTGCTTGGTGCGATCCTTGTTGACCAGGCGACAGATGGCGCCGCCGACCGCGTAATACACGCCGGTGATGCCGCCGGTGCCGATGGTGACGAATTTCTGCTGCGCGACGGCGGCTGAGGGCAACATCAGCGCGCTGGCGAATGCGGCGCCCGCGGCGAGCGCCAGCGCCGTGCCTGTCCTGCTACGACAAAACTGTTTTTGCATGATGAATCTCCTTGGTTGGATGAATCAACAAAACCTCCGGCCAATGGCTGCGGCCGCCTCCTTACAAACAGCCCGCCGCACCGGCGCGCCTTTTACACCACAACCCGTTGCGCCGGACGCAGTGCCGCAATCGCTGCCTCGACCGCTGCGGCGAGGCGCTCCACGATCAGGTCCAGTTCGTCATCGGTGACTATGAACGGCGGCGCGAGCAGCACGTGGTCGCCGGCGCGGCCGTCGATGGTGCCGCCCATCGGATACACCATCAAGCCGCGCGCCATCGCCTCCGCCTTGATCCGCGCGTGCAGGCGCAGTGCGGGATCGAAGGGCCGCTTCGATGACCTGTCCTCGACCAGCTCGATCGCCTGGAACAGGCCCCGGCCGCGAATGTCGCCGACCTGCGCGTGCAGCCCGAAGGCGGCGACTAGGCGGGCGCGCAGTCCCGCGCCTTGCCGTTGCACCGCTGCGAGCAGGCCGTCACGCTCGATTATTTTCTGCACCGCCAGCGCCGCGGCGCAGCCGACCGGATGCCCGAGATAGGTGTGCCCGTGCTGAAAGAAGCCGCTGCCGGAGGCGAGTGCGTCGATGATGCGCTGGTGCACGAGCACCGCGCCTATCGGCTGGTAGCCGCCGCCCAGCCCTTTGGCGATCGCCATCAGGTCCGGCGTGATGCCTTCCTGCTCGACCGCATGCAGCGTGCCGGTGCGGCCCATGCCGCACATCACTTCATCGGCGATGAGCAGGATGCCGTGCCGGTCGCAGATTTCGCGAATCCGGCGGAAGTAGCCCGGCACCGGCGGCACTGCGCCCGAGGTCGCGCCGCCCACGGTCTCGGCGCAAAAGCCGATCACCTTGTCCGGGCCGACGCGCTCGATGGCCTGCTCGAACTCGAGCGCCAGGCGCTTGCGGTATTCCTCGGCTGATTCGTTTTCGAGGCGATCGCGATATTCGTAGCAGGGCGATACATGCGTCACGTCGATCAGGAGCGGCGCGAACTGAGCGCGCCGCCACGCGTTGCCGCCCACCGCCAGCGCGCCCAGCGTGTTGCCGTGGTAGCTCTGGCGCCGCGCGATGAAGTGCGTGCGCTGCGGCTGCCCGATTTCGACGAAATACTGCCGCGCCAGTTTCAGCGACGCTTCGATCGCCTCCGACCCGCCGGACACCAGATACACATGCGACATGCCGGCGGGCGCATGGCCGATCAGGTGGTCGGCCAGTTCTTCCGCGACTGCGGTGGAAAAAAAACTGGTGTGGGCGTAGGCGAGCTTGTCGATCTGCTCGTGCATCGCGCGCAGCACGTCGGGGTGGCCATGCCCCAGGCAGGACACCGCGGCGCCGCCCGAGGCGTCGATGTACTCCTTGCCTTTGGCGTCGGTGATGCGTACGCCGCGGCCGCTGGCGGCGAGGGGGAGGGTGCCGCGCAACTGGCGGTGCAGAATGTGGCTCATGCGGGTGCCTTTCGCGAAATGGGGCGCCAGTTGGCGTGCTTGGACTCTGGAGCCGGTGCGTCGATATCCCTGCGGATACGCTTGAGAATTGCTGCCGCGGTAATCTGTGACGGCAGCGGGGCGCTTGTCATGGGACAAAAGTTACCTTGGTTGATCATGGAAGACAAGTGTCTCACGAGGCAATCGTCGCCTAGCCGTAGTTGATTTCATCGGCCGCGTCCGCCTCGGGCGCGTCGGCTTCGTAATTGCGCCCGCGGCGGGCGGCCTGGGCGGCAGCCGCCTCGCGGTACCACTCGTGGGCGACGATGGTCGCCATGACTTCGTTGGTGCCGGTCCAGATGGACGCCAGCCGGATGTCGCGATAAATGCGCTCCAGCGGAAATACGCTGGTGTAGCCGATGCCGCCCACCACCTGCATCGAATTGTGCACCACCTTCTGGCAGGACTCGGTGACGAACTTCTTGGTCTCGGAGACCATGCGCCGCACCCGGTTCATTTCCATGCCGGCGTCGACCGCGCGCGATGTGGCATAGACCAGCGCGCGGCAGGCGTCGAGCAGCATCGCCCCCTCGGCCACCTGGAAACTCACGCCCTGGAAACGGTTGATGGTCTCGCCGAAGGCTTTGCGCTTCGAAGTGTAGCGCGTGGCGATGTCCAGCGCCGAGCGCGCCGGGCCGATGGTCATGGCGGCGGTGCCCAGCCGCTCCGGAATCATCATGGTATTGAACACCGGGTAGGCGCCGTTTACTTCGCCGATCACGTTCTCGCGCGGAATTTTCACCTCCCGGAACACCAAACGGCCGGTGCCGCCGCCGCGGCAGCCCATCAGGCCGTAGAGGTACTCGACTTCCACGCCGGGGCCGCGATCGACGATGAAGCAGGTGATTCGTTTCTGCGGCGCGGCGGCGGGGTCCGGGTCGGTGCGGGCATAGACCAGAAAATAGTCCGCGCCTTCCGCGCCGACGATGAAGCGCTTCTGACCGTTGAGCACAAAATAGTCGCCCCTGTCCGCGGCGGTGGTGGTGGCGCCGAAAAAGTCGGAGCCCCCGCGCGGTTCGGTGAGGCATTCGGCGGCGAACAGGTCCCCGCGCAGCAGCGGCTTGACGTAGCGTTCACGCTGTTCGTCGGTGCCGTGGAGCACGATCGCATCGCACACCAGATCCGCGCCCACGCCGAAGACGCAGGCAAGCTCGTAGGAGAGGCTGCCGATTTCCTCGCTGACGGCGCAGGATGCCACCCAGTCCAGGCCCCTGCCGCCCCATTTGAGCGGCTGGCGTACGCCGAGCAGGTTGCGGCGTCCGGCCTCGCGCAACCACTCTTTGGGAAAACGTATCTTTTCCTCGTCCATGTCCAGGATCAGCTGGCGCGGCGTCGCCTTGACGAAATCGCGGGCGGCATCGCAGGCGCGGCGTTGTGCTTCGTTCAGCAGATGGTCGAACATGGCGCTCTCTTCCTCGGTTCGGTTGGGTGTGAAGGCAGTATAAATCCGTTCGCGCCGGCGCGAACGACCCGGCACTACCTGCCTGCGCTGTACTCTTGTATGATTCCCGCCATATGCCCGACCAGTCCACGCGCGCGCCCAACCGCTTCGACCTGCCCGAGTGGGCCGGGGCGTTCGGCGATCTGGGTACGCTGATTCCTTTCGTCGCCGCCTATATCTCGATATTGAAAATGGATGCCAACGGCCTGCTCGTGGCTTTCGGCGTCGCCCTGATCGCGGCCGGAATCCTCTACCGCACGCCGTTTCCGGTGCAGCCGATGAAAGCCATCGGTGCGGCGGCGGTCAGCCAGAGCATGCTCGCGGCCGGTCTGGGCTCGGCGGCCGTGGTCGGCGCGGCGCTGACCACGGGGCTGCTGTGGATGGTCCTGGCGGCGACCGGTCTGGGCCGGCAGTTGGCGAGCTGGGTGCCGCGCCCGGCGCTCCTCGGTGTGGTCATGGGCCTGGGTTTTTCATTCATGCTCGATGGCATACGCATGATGTCCGGCAGTCCCTGGGTGGCGGGCTTGCTGCTGGCGCTGACCCTGGTGCTGCTCGGCCGCCCGCGCGTGCCCGCGATGCTGGTGCTGCTGGTCCTGGGCGCGGTAATCGCTTTGGTCGGGCAGCCCGACCTCGCGCGCGACCTGGGCGCGCTCAAGCCCGAATTCAGGATGCCGGCGTTCGCGTGGACGTCGCTGTCGATGAACGATCTGTGGACCGGTTTCATACTGCTCGCGCTGCCGCAGCTTCCGCTGACCTTCGGCAACGCCTACATCGCGATCCGGGAGGAAAACAATCGCCTGTTTCCCGACCGGCCCGTGAGCGAGCGTTCGGTCGCTTTTTCCACCGGGCTGATGAACCTGGGATCCAGCCTGATCGGCGGCATACCGATGTGCCACGGTGCGGGCGGCATGGCGGGCCACGTCCAATTCGGGGCGCGCACCGGCGGCTCGTCGATCATTCTGGGCGGCATCCTGCTTTGCGCCGGGCTGTTCCTGTCGTCTTCGATCGTCACGCTGTTCCGGATGTTTCCGCCGAGCATCCTCGGCGTCATCCTGTTCATGGCCGGGCTGCAACTCGCCCTGGGCAGCCGGGACAGCGGCGCGGAAAAAGCCGACCGCTTCGTCGTGCTCGCGACGGCCGCCTTCGCCATCTGGAACGTGGGCGCGGCCGTGCTGTTCGGCATCCTGGTGCATCAGGCGTCCCAGCGCGGCTGGCTGCGGATATGAAAAGAGGCTCCCGCGGGAGCCTCTCTCTGGTGCCGAGTCGGTCCGGCTACATCGTCCGCTACTGTTTGGTTGCGGTGATGACCTGAAAGTTGCCGAAGAAATAGGTGGTGCGCTGGCACTTCCATCCGCCCGCGTCTTCCAGATAGGTGAGCGGGTCGTGCGTATCCCAAAGGGCCAGGCCCAGGGGTTCGAACACCTTGAAATAGGTCCAGCTCAGCGCGCGCAGCACCCACAGCTGCGGCCGGTGAAACTCCGCCAGAAACAGCTTTCCTCCCGGCGCAAGCATGCGACCGGCCTCGTTCAGGGCCTGGCCTTTCAGGTGGTGCGGCAGTTCGTGCAGCAGGAAAAAAATCACGTTCGCGGCGACGCTGCCTTCCTGCTGCGTCATCGACACGGCGTTGTCTTCGACAAATTCCACTTTGCCGGAGTATTCGCGCAGCTTGCTTTTCGCGTGTATGAGTTCGTTTTGAATGATGTCGGCGATGAGCACGCGCTCGGCGCCCGACTCGATCGCGGCCTTGACGACGCGCGGGATCACGTTGCCGAATGCGCACGAGGTGATCAGCACTTTCTTATTCCTCAAATCCATCTGCGCCAGTTCGGAAACGATTTTCGAGACGAGGTGGTGATACTGAAACAGCAGAATGGCCGCGATGATGGGTTGATAATCCACCATTTTTATCAGCCGCATGTTCGAATAGATCGGATAGACATGCGATTTTTCGCTCATCGAGCCGGGCGACAGTCCGCGCAGTACCAGCGCGCCCCGGGTGACCACGAAGAAAAACAGCCCGGTACACGCCAACAGCGCAAACAGGGCAAAAACAAGGTTAAGCATCCACGAATTCATTGCGCGTCCTTAAAGCAGTAGGTAACCGGGTTCACACCCGCCAGTATCGCGGCTTTTGCCGGCCCCATCAAGACTAACCGGCCGGAATCTTGCTGGGCGTCATGGTCGCGCAAATGGGGGCGCTGCATGTTGATGTATATCAAGCCTGAAACTGGCCCGGAAAAGCCGCCGGCGGGGCAAAGGGCGCCCAAACCGCCGCCATTTTGGGTTCCTGGCCGATTTTGGCCTTCCGGCGGCCTGCATGCGGGCGGGGCGGCGCCGCCGACTCCTCTATAATTGCGTGCTCAGAGGCTGTCGCGGCAATCCAGCAACGGCCTTCAGGCAGTATGCGAACCAAGGAGATCTTATGGCAGGGCCAGACAAGACCGGCGCGACCCCGACCGAAATCAAGCTGCACCAGAAATCGCGCGTGCTCGAAATTGCGTTCGCCGACGGCAAGCGCTTCACCCTGCCGTGCGAGTTTCTGCGCGTGTATTCGCCCTCGGCGGAGGTGCGCGGCCACGGGCCCGGTGAGGAAGTCCTGCAGGTGGGGAAGAAGGAGGTAGACATCACCGCCATCGAGCCGGTCGGCGCGTACGCGGTGCAATTGGTTTTCTCCGACGGGCACGACAGCGGCCTATATTCCTGGGACTATTTGTACAACCTCGGCGTGAACCAGGCCGCGATGTGGACGCACTACCTCGAGCGCATCAAAGAGGCGGGCGCGAGCCGTGAAGCCGCGGCCGGCGCACTCGCGCAGCGCCCCAAGTCGAAGTAGTCAGGCGCGGATAGCGGCGCCTGGCGTTCCGCTGGGCGCAGCCTGGCCATGGCCGGGCTGCGTCAGGGAAGCCGGGTGCCGGTCGCGTTTTACAGGGCCCTGATCTGCACCTTGCGCCATTTGATCGGGCCGCCGGTGGCGCCCTTGACGCCGGCGCCATACTGCAGCGCGAACGGTCCGCTGGCATGCTTGCTGTTCGTCGTGTGGACGGTGACGATCCCGTTCAGCATGACGATCAATTCCGCACCCTGCGCGCGGATTTCATAGGTGTTCCACGCGCCGCCGGCTTTGTGCAGGATGGGCACCGGCACCGCGGCGATGTCGACGATCGCACCCGTGCCATAGGTCGGATCCGGGCGTATGTCCCAGATGTTCACTTCGTAGGAATTGGCGGCGCCGACTTTGCTCGGATCGGCAGCGCGGAGGAAAATGCCGCTGTTGGTATCGGTCGCGGCCCAGAACTCGGCATAGATCGCGAAATCCTTGTACGAGTTCTTCGACACCAGGTAGCCGCCCTTGCCCTTGTCGGCCACGATGGCGCCGCCTTCGGCGCGCCAGTTGGCGTCGCCGATCTGGTTCCAGTTCTCCAGCCCCTTGTCGCCGTCGATCAAGGTGGTCCACCCGGAACCATACGGATGGCTCACGCAGCCGAATACGGTGAGCGCGACCAGCAGCAGCCCCATGGTGAGGGCGGATAAGCGTTTCATGGTGATCCCCTTTGGTGTTGAAGACGATTGATTAAAAGCCCGCGTTCCGGGTTCTGCACAACGCTGCGCAACAGTGTCTGATTTTTCGATCGGTTCGACCGGCGCTGCCTGACCCGCAGTCGCCGCGCACTTCTTGCTGCGCAAAGTATGGAGCACCGCGTATCCGACCGTCAAGCCGCCCGGTCGCCGGCCGGACCTGGCAACGAGCACGTCGAACGCGACGGGGTGTTCAGCGACGGCATGCGCTCATTCTGATGGCGCAGTTCGACGTCTATCGCAACGCCAATCCCGCCAGCCGCGCGCGCATTCACTGTATTCTCGATGTCCAGTCGGACCTGCTCAATCCCCTGTTCGCAGTCGAAGGCAGGGAAGTGGCCATGCTGACTCCCGAGATCGCAGGCGTGCCGGCAAAGCTGCTGGGCGAGGTGATAGGCAACCTATCGACTCAGCGCGGCGCCATTATCGCGGCGCTCGACCTGGTCATCACCGGCATCTGAGAGTTCGGCCCCACATCCGGACAAGGCGACACCGAAATGAGCCAGATCCTGATCGAGCAGACGAGGCTATTCGGACTGTGCTTTGGAAACCGAGGAAGATTCAGGACGTTGATCCGTTTCTTGCCAAATATCACGGACACCGACCTCGCCGCGGATTCTCCATGCCTTGATTCCGGAGTTGTGCGGCCAGTCTGTCGGCCTCTTTAACTCAGCGGCAAGCCATTCTGTCTAGACTCCTTGCCCCTCTGGCTGTGGTATGATGTATTGTCATACCAAGGAGATAAAGCATGAGTAGCGTAAAGGTCGCGATTACCCTGGACCAGGAGACGCTGATCCGCGTTGATGGGTTGGTCACAAAGAGCATTTTCCCAAACCGCAGTCGCGCGATTCAGGCAGCCGTGAGCGAGAAACTCGCTCGCATGGAGCGTGGCCGCCTTGCATCGGAATGCGCCAAGCTCGATCCAAAGTTTGAGAAAGCACTCGCCGAGGAAGGCCTGGGCCAGGAGCTTGCGTCGTGGCCAGAATACTGAGAGGCGAAATCCGTTGGGCCGATCTCAACCCCATACGCGGCCGCGAACAGGCTGGCTTGCGCCCGGTACTGATCCTCAGCCACGACGTGTTCAACGAGCGCTCCGGCACAGTCATTGCAGTTGCATTGACCAGTCAACCGCAGCGCGCGGGGTTTCCTCTTACACATGAACTAAAATCTCCGAAGCTGACTAAACGTTCTTGGGTCAAGATCAGCCAGATTCGAACCCTGTCCGTTGAGCGGATCGGCGTGAAGCTCGGTCGCTCCACGCCGGAGGAACTGGCGCTTGTAGTTGAGGGGCTCAATGAGATCATTGGAATCTAACTCAGGTCGAGCGGACAGCGCGCAAGCCGGCGGCGCGTTAGCCGGAACGTCAAGCGAAACACAGTTCAACGCCGGCATGGCGAGCACTGCGCCGTCGCACAGGCGCACCAAGGTTCGCACGACATACAGGCTGATTTCCAGCGCGCGCGGCGTGCCGAGGACAGAAGCCGGCATCAAAGCCCCGTGCATACCGGCGCCATGTTTGACAATTCGCATTGACAGCCCCGGTAGCAGAGCTTAGAGTCGGTTCATCCGACCGGGAGAGCGTCACCGCATAGCGGTGGCCGCCGAAGGCGCAATACCCAGAAACTCTCAGGCAAAAGGACCGGTCGGGCGGAAGCGGAGCTTCCGTTACTCTGGAGAGCAGCCGCGGAACAGGCGGCCACCGAAGGGGCGCGCAGCCGGGTGAGCATCAGGCTGTAATCTCTCAGGTACAAGGACAGAGGGGTAATGTAGACCGCAAGGTCGGCATTGCCCTTTTTTCATTGTTACCGGGGAATAACGTGCTCAAAACCACACCGCTCAACGCCGCCCACCGCGCCCTGGGTGCCCGCATGGTCGATTTCGGCGGCTGGGACATGCCGGTCAACTACGGCTCCCAGATCGAAGAACATCACGCCGTGCGGCGCGACGCCGGAATGTTCGATGTCTCGCACATGCTCGCGCTCGATCTGCACGGCGGCGGCGCGCGCAATTTCCTGCGCCGCGCGCTGGCCAACAATGTGGACAAGCTGCAGGACCCGGGGCGTGCGCTGTATTCGTGCATGCTCAACGACGCCGGCGGCGTCATCGACGATCTGATCGTATATTTCTTCACCGATGAATTCTTTCGCCTGGTGGTGAACGCGGGCCGGGCGGAGAAGGACCTCGCCTGGCTCGCGTCGATCAAAGAACGCCTGGGTGCAGCGCTCGAACTGCGGCCGCGGCGCGATCTCGCCATGATCGCGGTGCAGGGCTCCAACGCGCGCGCGCGGGTGTGGCAGGCGCTGCCCGAGTCGCGCGCGGTGAGCGCAGGGCTGCGGCCGTTTCATGCGCTGCAGTTGGGCGAGGCCATGCTGGCGCGCACCGGCTATACCGGCGAGGACGGCTTCGAAATCCTGCTGCCGGCCGAGCGCGCCGGGGCCTTGTGGCAGCAGCTCCTGGCCTGCGGCGTGAAACCCTGCGGCCTGGGCGCGCGCGACACGCTGCGCCTGGAAGCGGGCATGAATCTGTGGGGCCAGGAGATGGACGAGAGTGTGTCGCCGCTGGACGCCGGGCTCGCCTGGACCGTCGATCTGGTCAGCGCGCGCGATTTCACCGGCAAGGCGGCGCTGCTCGCGCAGCCGCAGCGCCGGCAGTTGCTGGGGCTGGTGCTCGCCGCGGCGGGCGGTGTGCTGCGCGGCCATCAGAAAGTGGCCACGGCGCAAGGCGAGGGCGAGGTCACCAGCGGCACGTTTTCGCCGACGCTGGCGCGTTCGATCGCGCTGGCACGCATTCCCCTGGGCGTGGAGGTCGGCGCGCAGGTGCAGGTATCGGTGCGCGACAAGCAGCTCGCGGCAAAGGTGGTGCAGCCGCCGTTCGTGCGCCATGGAAAGATTCTGGTCAATCAAGAGTGAATGAAAAATCATGAAAACACCTGAACAGCTGAAATACACGGAAACGCATGAATGGGTAGCCAGTGCAGACGACGGCACGCTGGCGGTGGGGATCACCGACCACGCGCAGGAGGTGCTGGGTGACATCGTGTTTCTGGAACTGCCATTGGTGGGAAAGCGCTACGCGCAGGGCGATGCCTGCGCGGTGATCGAATCGGTCAAGGCCGCTTCCGACATCAATATGCCGGTGGCAGGGGTGGTGGTCGCCGTCAACGAAGCGCTGGCGCAATCGCCGCAGGCGGTCAATGCCGACGCCTACGCCGCCTGGATGTTCCGGATCAAACCCGATAACGCGGCGGACTCGGGCGGCCTGATGGACGCCGCTGCCTACGCTGGTCACGCGGCGAAATGAGGAGCTTGCCATGGCCGCTATCCTGAAGCAGGCCGCGGCGGCGACGCCGCGTGCATCTCTGGCAGAGCTGGAGCAGCGCGATGCATTCTGCGCGCGCCACATCGGTCCGGACGCCGCCGAGCAAACCGCCATGCTCGCCGTGCTCGGCTATGCCACGCGCGCGGCGCTGGTCGACGCCGTGGTTCCCGCCGGCATACGCAGCAAGCAGGCGCTCGATTTGCCGCCGGGCCGCAGCGAAGCACAGGCGCTGGCCGATCTGCGCGGGATTGCGGAGAGGAACCGGGTGGCGCGCAGCTTCATCGGTCAGGGTTACTACGGCACGCATTTGCCCGGCGTGATCTTGCGCAATATCCTGGAGAGCCCCGCCTGGTACACGGCTTACACTCCGTATCAACCCGAAATCTCGCAAGGCCGCCTGGAAGCGCTGATCAATTTCCAGACCATGGTGTGCGATCTCACCGGCATGGCGATCGCCAACGCATCGCTGCTGGACGAAGCCACGGCCGCGGCCGAGGCGATGACCCTGTGCCTGCGCAGCGACAAGACCGGGAGCAAAGTCTTTTTTGTCGCCGACTCGGTGCTGCCGCAGACCCTGGATGTGGTGCGCACGCGCGCCGAACCGCTGGGGATAACGGTGAGCACCGGCCCGGCGCAAACCGCGGCGGCAGCGGCGTATTTCGGCGTGCTGCTGCAATATCCGGCCGCCGATGGCGAAGTGGAGGACTATCGCGCCCTGGTGCAGGCGGTGCATGCGCGCGGCGGGCTGGTCGCGGTCGTCGCCGATCTGCTCGCGCTCGCGCTGCTCGTGCCGCCGGGGGAGTGGGGCGCGGATGTGGTGCTGGGCTCGGCCCAGCGTTTCGGCGTGCCGCTGGGTTTCGGCGGGCCGCACGCGGCCTACTTCGCCACCCGGGACGAACTCAAGCGCAACATGCCCGGGCGCCTGATCGGGGTGACGATCGACAGCCAGGGCAACCCGGCGTATCGCCTCGCGCTGCAGACGCGCGAGCAGCACATACGGCGCGAGAAAGCCACCAGCAACATCTGCACCGCGCAGGTGCTCCTCGCGGTGATTGCGGCGATGTACGCGGTGTATCACGGGCCGCGCGGCCTGGCCCGCATCGCGCAGCGGACGCATCGCCTTGCCAGCGTGCTGGCTGCGGGGCTGAAGCAAATGGGCCTGGTCATCCAGAACGCATCCTGGTTCGATACCCTGACCCTGGTCACCGGCACGCGCACGCCGGCGCTGCATGCCGCGGCCGAGGCGCGCGGCGTCAACCTGCGCCGCATCGACGCGGGCCGGATCGGGGTATCGCTGGACGAAACCACCACCAGCGCGGAGGTGAGCTTGCTATGGCAGATCCTCGCGCCTGCCGGTGCCGGCCTGCCCGATTTCGACGCGGTCGAGCGCACTGCCGCAGAGGCTTACCCGTCCGCGCTCAGGCGCAGTTCCGATTTTCTCGCGCACCCGGTATTCAATTGCCATCACTCCGAAACCGCGATGCTGCGCTATATGAAACAGCTCGCGGATCGTGACCTGGCGCTAGACCGCGCGATGATTCCGCTCGGATCCTGCACGATGAAACTCAACGCGACCAGCGCGATGCTGCCGATCACATGGCCCGAGTTCGCCGATATCCATCCGTTCGCGCCGGCGGCGCAGACCGCCGGCTATACTGAGTTGATCGGCGCGCTCGAGCGCATGCTGTGCGCCGTTACCGGCTACGCGGCGATATCGCTGCAGCCGAACGCCGGGTCGCAGGGCGAGTACGCCGGCTTGCTGGTGATCCGCGCCTGGCACCGTTCGCGCGGCGAGGACCGGCGCAATGTCTGCCTGATACCGGCGTCGGCCCACGGCACCAATCCGGCCTCCGCCCACATGGCGGGAATGCAGGTCGTGGTCGTCGCCTGCGATGCGCTGGGCAATGTCGATCTCACGGACCTGCGCGCCAAGGCCGCGCAGTACAGCCAGGAACTGGCGGCAATCATGCTGACCTACCCGTCGACCCACGGCGTGTTCGAACCGGGGGTAATCGAAATCTGCGAGATCGTGCATGGCCACGGCGGCCAAGTGTACATCGACGGCGCCAACCTCAATGCCATGGCCGGGCTGTGCGCGCCGGGCCGCTTCGGCGGCGACCTGTCGCACTTGAACCTGCACAAGACCTTCGGCGTGCCGCACGGCGGCGGCGGGCCCGGCGTGGGCCCGCTGGCGGTGGCGGCGCATCTCGCGCCTTTCCTGCCCGGACACCGTGAACTGCCGGCGGCGGCGCGCCATACCGGCGCGGTGGCGGCCGCCCCGTATGGCAGCGCCGGCATCCTGCCAATTGCGTGGATGTACCTCACCCTGCTCGGAGGCGAGGGCGTGAGAGCGGCGAGCGAAGTGGCGATCCTGAATGCGAACTACGTCGCCAGGCGCCTGGCGCCGCACTATCCGCTGCTCTACAGCGGGCTTGGCGGACTGGTCGCGCATGAATGCATCCTCGATCTGCGGCCGCTGAAGCAGTCGAGTGGCGTCGGCGTCGAAGACGTCGCCAAGCGGCTCATCGATTACGGTTTTCATGCGCCCACCATGTCGTTCCCGGTCCCGGGCACGCTGATGGTCGAGCCCACGGAGAGCGAGTCGAAAGCCGAGCTGGACCGCTTCATCGACGCCATGATTGCCATACGCGAGGAAATCCGCGCGGTGGAGCAGGGCAGGCTGGATCGCGAGGACCATCCTTTGAGGCATGCGCCGCATACCGCCGCCATGGTGTGTGCGGACCAGTGGACGCACGCGTATTCGCGCGAACTCGCGGCCTATCCCGTCGCGGCCTTGCGCGCGGACAAATACTGGCCGCCTGTGGGCCGGGCCGACAACGCCTACGGCGATCGCAATCTGTATTGTCGTTGCCTGCCGGTGAAAGCTTGACGGGGCGTAGCGCTCCGCCTCCGGTCAGTGCCCGAGGATTTTCGACAGGAAATCCTTGGTTCGCTCGCTCTTCGGGCGGTTGAAGAACTCCTCGGGCGGGCTTTCCTCCACGATCTGCCCCTGGTCCATGAAGATCACGCGGTTGGCCACGGCTTTGGCGAAGCCCATTTCATGGGTCACGCAGATCATGGTCATGCCCTGTCCCGCCAGCTCGATCATCACCTCCAGCACTTCGGTGATCATCTCCGGGTCGAGCGCCGAGGTCGGCTCGTCGAACAGCATGATCTTGGGCGTGAGGCACAGGGCGCGCGCGATCGCCACGCGCTGCTGCTGGCCGCCCGAGAGCTGCAGCGGATACTTGTTCGCCTGTTCCGCGATGCGCACGCGTTCGAGCTGGTGCATGGCGATTTCCTCGGCTTTCGCCTTCGGCGTCTTGCCCACCCACATCGGCGCCAGCGTCAGGTTCTCCAGCACCGTCAGGTGCGGGAACAGGTTGAACTGCTGGAACACCATGCCTACTTCGCGGCGCACGCGCTCGATCGCCTTCACGTCGTCCGACAGCTCGGTGCCGGCGATCACGATGCGGCCCTCCTGGTGCTCCTCCAGCCGGTTGATGCAGCGGATCAGGGTCGATTTTCCCGATCCCGACGGGCCGCAGATGACGATGCGCTCGCCGGCCGCGACCACGAGGTCGATATCGCGCAGCACGTGAAAATCGTCGCCGTACCACTTGTTGACCTTCTCGAACTGGATGATCGCTGCGCTCATGACCTGCTCCTATCGGGTGGTGCTCATGCCCACCTGTTTCTCTATCCACAGGCTGTAGCGCGACATCGCGAAGCAGAACGCGAAGTAGATCGCCGCGATGAAAAGATAGCCCTCCAGTTTGTACGGTCGCCAGTCGGCGTCGGCGTTGAGCGCGAGCCCGAGCGCGCCGGTGAGTTCGTACAGGCTCACGATGGTGACGAGCGAGGTGTCCTTGAAGATCGCGATGAAATTGTTCATCACGGCCGGCACCACGATCGCGAGCGCCTGCGGCAGCACGATCTTGCGCTGCGTCTGCCAGTAGGTGAGACCGAGCGTGGCGGCGGCCTCGATCTGCCCCTTGGGCACCGCCTGCAGCCCGCCGCGTACCGTCTCGGCGAGATAGGCGGCGGCGAACAGCGTGATCCCCACCAGCACCCGCAGCAGCACGTCGGGCGACTTGCCCATCGGCATCAACAGCGGAAACAGGAACGAGGCCATGAACAGCACCGAGATCAGCGGCACGCCGCGCACCAGCTCCACATAGACGATGCACATCGAGCGGATCGCGGGAAGCGTGGAGCGCCGCCCCAGCGCCACCAGCACCGCGATCGGGAAGGCGAGGGCGATGCCCAGCGTGGCCAGCATGATGGTGAGCGGCAGGCCGCCCCACAAGTCGGTGGGCACGAGCGCGAGCCCCCAGAGGCCGCCGCGCATCAGGATGAAATAGCCTGCCAGCGCCACGACCCACAGCGGGGCCAGCCAGGCGCGCCAGAACCGCCGGGTGCAGCTCACGACCAGCAGTCCCATCAGCAGCAGCGTGGCCAGCGCCGGGCGCCACTGCTCGTCGAACGGATAGCGGCCGAGGATGATGAGACGGTACTTTTCCGCCACCACCCCCCAGCAGGCGCCCGTGCCGCGGGCAGCCTGACAGCTCCCGATGTCGGGCTGGAACACGGCCTGGAAAATGCCCCACTGCGCGATGCTGGGCAGCCAGGCGAGCGCGGCGAGCGCCAGCAACAGCGTGGTGAGCGTGCTCTTCCAGCCCCCGAACAGGTTGGCGCGCAGCCAGGCGAGCAGCCCCCCGGTGCGGACCGGGGCGGGGCGCGGGGCGATGGGCTGGAACGTGGCGGCCACCGTCAACGCTCCTTGATCGCGGCGCGGTTGTTGTACCAGTTCATGAATCCGGCGGTCGAGAGCGAGGTGGCCAGGTATACGAGCATGATGATGGCGATGCACTCGACGGCGCGTCCGGTGTTGTTGAGCGAGGTCGTGGCGATCGACACCACGTCGGGGTAGCCGATCGCCACCGCGAGCGATGAGTTCTTGGTGAGGTTCAGGTACTGGCTGGTGATCGGCGGGATGATCACGCGCAGCGCCTGCGGCAGGGTCACCAGCCGCATCGTCTGCGTGCGCGTAAGCCCGAGGCTTCCGGCCGCCTCCACCTGCCCGTGCGCCACCGATGCGATGCCGGCGCGCACCACCTCGGCGATGAAGGCCGAGGTGTACAGGACCAGGCCCAGCAGCACGCCGAGGAATTCGGGCGTGGCCGATGCGCCGCCTTCCATCGAGAAGGCGCCCGGCGCGGGGAGGTTCCAGGCCGTAGGCGCGCCGCCGGCGAGCCAGCCGAGGATCGACCCGGCGAAGACGATGGCGAGCGGCACCCAGAACAGGCTGCGCACCCGGGCGGTCAGCTCGAATTGGCGGATGGCCCAGCGCCGATGCGCCCACGCGATCGCCAGGCCCACGGTCGCGCCGGCTGCGGCGAGCGCCTGCCCCAGCGACCACAGCGGTACCGGGAAGGAGAACCCGGCCTTGCTCAGGTAGATTACCCCGCCCAGCGACAGCGGCTCGGAAATCGGCGGCAGGATGTCGGTGAAGAACAGGTACCACACCAGCAACTGCAGCAGCACCGGGATATTGCGGAACAGTTCCACGTAGCCGTAGCACAGGCCGCGCACGATGGCGTTGCGGGAAAAGCGCCCGACGCCGAGCAGCGCGCCCAGAACGGTCGCGAGCACCACGCCGACCACGGCCACGCGCAGCGTGTTGAGTATGCCGACGAGGAAGGCGCGCCAGTTCTGGTCGAGCGCATCGTACGGGATGATGCTCTCGCCGATGTCGAATCCGGCGGGCTGCAGGAGGAAGCCGAAGCCGCTCTGGATCCCCCGCGCACGCATGTTGTCGATGGTGTTGTGCGCGAGGAACCAGAGCGCGAGCCCGATCGCGGCTGCGGCGAGAAGCTGGTAGACGAGCCCGCGGAACGCCTGGCTGCGCCAAGACCAGCCGCGGCGCCGCGGCGGCGGACGCGCGGTCATCGGCAGTGCGGCCTGCTTAGCGGATCGGCGGGGCGTACATCAGGCCGCCCTTGTTCCACTGCGCGTTGGTGCCGCGCGGCAGGTTGAGCGCCGTTTTCGGGCCGACGTTGCGCTCGTAAATTTCGCCGTAGTTGCCGACGGCTTTCAGCGCCTTGACCATCCAGTCTTTCTCCAGGCCGAGCAGCTTGCCGGTGTCTTCGGACTTGCCGGTAATGCGCATCACGACCGGGTCCTGGCTCTCGCTCATCATTTTCTCGACGTTGGCCTGGGTGATGCCGTATTCCTCGCTCTCGATCAAGCCGAACACCACCCATTTGGCTATGGCAAACCATTCGTCGTCGCCGCGCCGCACCGCGGGTCCGAGCGGTTCCTTGGAGATGAGCTCAGGCAGGATCACGTGGTCGGCGGGGTTCTTCGCCTCTTTGTTTCGCACCGAAGCGAGACCCGAGGCGTCGGTGGTGAACGCCGCGCAGCGGCCGGAGAAGTAGGCGCCGGTCGCCGCCTCGATCTTCTCGAACACGATGGGCTTCAGGTCGAGCTTGTTGGCGCGCGAGAAGTCGGTCATGTTCTTTTCCGTGGTGGTGCCGGATTGAACGCACACCGTGGCGCCCTTCATCTGCTTGGCGCTCTTGATCTTGGTCTTGACCGGGACCATGAAGCCCTGGCCGTCGTAGTAGGTGGTGCCGATGAAGTGCAGGCCGAGAGAGGCATCGCGCGACAGCGTCCACGTGGTGTTGCGCGACAGGATGTCGATCTCGCCCGACTGCAGCGCGGTAAACCGCTGCTGCGCGGTGAGCGGCACCCACTTCACCTTGCTGCCGTCACCGAGCACGGCGGCGGCGATCGCGCGGCAGATGTCGACGTCGAGGCCGCTCCAGTTGCCTTGCGTGTCGGCCTGCGAGAACCCGGCCAGGCCGGTGTGCACGCCGCACACGACCTGCCCGCGTGCCTTGATGGCGTCCAGGGTCTTGCCGGCATGCGCCGGGGCCGCGGACAGCAACGCGGCGGTGGCCAGGCCGGCCGACGCGATCAGGGTTGCAGTGATTTTCTTCATGGCTTGTTTCTCTTCGCGAAAAGGTGCGTTAACCCAACAAACATGCCGACTGTACCAGCTTACCGGGGTGCCGTCGCAGGCGGTCATTCCCGCCATTCCGCCGACGCCATCATCGTTGTTCAGCTTAATGGCGCGCCGCCCGGGCGTCAATCGCCGATGGCTGGGCCGTTTGCCTTGACGTCGACGTCGAGGATTTTGATACGCGGCTTGAATTCGCCGCGGTATTCCTGCAGTTTCTTCCCGGGGCGTTGCGCGGAAGCAGTGCAGTGCCACTTGATCTAAATCAACTGGCGCGTGACTGAAATCCATAAGCCGGGGGGATTCAGGTAGAGTTGCAACGCAGTTTCTTGCTGGCGCAGGGCTTGCGCCACATTCAGTCTGGTTTCCAATCATTCCGGGGAGAGCAACACCATGAAACGAACCGTCTTGAAGGCCGTTAGCGCGGCCGCTCTTGTGCTGGCAGGCGCCGGCACCGCAACTGCCGACACGTTCAGGCTGACCATCGGCTCGGGGCATCCGGCCGACGCCGCAATCTGGATCACCACCATGCGCGACTTCCTGGCGCCGGAAATCGCCAAGCGCGTGGAACAGAAGACCGGCCACAAGATCGAATGGGTCAATGCCTACGGCGGCTCGGTGTGCAAGCTGGGCGAATGCCTGGAGGCGGTGGAGAGCGGGCTGGTCGATATCGCCGACCTGCACGTGGCGTTCGAGCCGACCAAGCTGATGGCGCACAACTTCCCGTATTTCGTGCCGTTCGGAACGCCCGATCCGGTGGTGGCGGCCACTGCCGCGCGCAAGGTCTACGACACCGTCCCGGAGTTGAAGAAAATCCTCGAGACCAAGTACAACCAGATCTTCCTGGCAGTCGGTGCCGTGGGCAACTACAATATGCTGACCACGTTTGCCTGGGACAAGGTAGAGCAACTCAAAGGCCGCAAGGTCGCCGCGGCCGGTCCCAATATTCCCTGGCTGCAGGCGGTGGGATCGATCCCGGTGCAGTCCAACCTCAACGAGGCTTATACCTCGTTCCAGACCGGCGTCTACGATGGCTGGGTCATGTTTCCGGATGCGACCGTCGGTTTCAAGCTGCACGAAGTGGCGAAGAACTACACCTTCACCGATTTCGGCGCGATCGCCAACGTGGTGATCTGCATCAACAAGGATACCTGGAAGAAACTGCCGAAAGCGGTGCAGGACATCATGCTCGAAGTGGGCAAGGAATACACCGCGGTCGAATCCAAGGCGGCGCTGGAGAAGGGCCAGAAGAGCGTCGAGATCATGAAGGCGGCCGGCGCGAATGTACGTTCGCTCAGCGATGCCGAGAAAGCCAAATGGGCCAATGCGCTGCCTGATATCCCGAATCAGCGCACCGCGGAAATCAACAAGGCCGGTCAGCCCGGCCAGGCCGTCGGCGCCTACATCAAGGCCCTGAAGGAAGCCGGCGTCAAGCTGCCGCGCGACTGGAAGATCAAGTAGCGCCCCTCCCTGATCGCCGTCCCCGCCGGTGTTTCGACGCGGGGGCGGCGTTCGACTTGTCACGGAATTCCTATGAAAGCCCTGGTTAAGCTGCTGCATGGCCTGATGGCGTCGCTCAACATCCTCGGCGCTGTCTGGGTGTTGCTGATCATGCTGCTCATTACCGTCGACGTGATCGGCCGCGCCTTTTTCAACTCGCCGCTGTTCGGGGTGCCGGAGATCGTCAAGATTTCCGTGGTCGGCCTGGTGTGGTGCCAGATGGCGCACACGCTCAAGATCGGCGCCCATCTGCGCTCGACGATACTCGTCGACCGCATGCCGCCGGCGGCGCGGCGCACGATCGAAATCCTGTCCTGCATCCTCGGCGCGATCATGTTCGGCTTGATCGTCTATTCCGGCTGGGACACCATGACAGAAGCCTGGCGCATCGGCGAGTTCGAGGGCGAAGAGCCGGTCAGGGTTCCGACCGCGCCGGTTCGAACCCTGGTGCTGATCGGCGCCGCGCTGACCGCAGTGCAGTTCGTGATCATGCTGGCCGACCTGATACGCGGCAAAGCCTTGCATCAAGCCGAGGCGGAGTTCTGATGGATCCGACCACTATCGCCTTGATCACGGTCGGGTTCGTTTTCATTCTCGTTCTGCTGGGCGTGCATATCGGCGTCGCGCTGGCGTTGCTCTCCGTGCTCGGCATCTGGGGCATCACCGGCAAGCCGCACGTGGCGATCAGCCTGCTGAACACCACCGCCTACAGCGCGGTGATGGACTATGTATTTGCCGTCATCCCGCTATTCGTGCTGATGGGCATCCTCGCCACGCTGTCCGGCGCCACGCGCGACCTGTTCAACTCCGCCCAGGTGGTGTTCGGACGCATCCGCGGCGGCATCGGCATTGCCACGGTCATCGCCAACGCAGTGTTCGCCGCGATCACCGGTGTGTCGGTGGCTTCGGCGGCGGTGTTCTCCAAACTGGCGATCCCGGAGATGGAGAGGCTGAATTACGACCGCAAGTTCAGCTACGGCATCGTCGCCGGCAGCGCGATCCTCGGCATGCTGATTCCGCCGTCGATCCTGATGATCGTCTACGGCGTGCTGACCGAGCAGTCGATCGGGCGCCTGTTCGCCGCCGGCATCGGCCCCGGCTTGCTGGTCACCGCGATTCTGTCGCTGGGCATCTGGCTGATGGTGTTTTTCACGCCGCGGCTGGGCGGGCAGATGGAGAAGATGGCGCGGCTGGACGCACGCTCCGCGCTGCGCGCGGCGCTCAAGCCCTGGGGCGTGATCCTGCTGATCGGCCTGGTGCTGGGCGGCATCTACGGCGGTTTCTTCACCCCGACCGAGGCGGGCGGCATCGGCGCCGCCGGCGCCATGGTGCTGGTGATCGTCAACCGCAAGCTCAGCTGGAACAATCTGGTCGCCCTGCTGGGCGAAATCGGGCGCACCACGGCCAGCATCTTCCTGCTGTTGATCGCGGCGCAGATGTACAGCCGCATGCTCACGATTTCCGGCCTGGCGGCCAAGATGAGCGAATGGGCCGCCGCGCTGCCGGTGCCGCCGATAGTGATCATCGCCATGTTCATCGTCGTGTTCCTGCTGCTCGGGATGATCATCGATTCGGTTTCCATACTTCTTCTGACCATTCCGATCATGTTTCCGGTGGCGGTGAAGCTCGGCTACGATCCGATCTGGTTCGGCATGGTCAGCATCGTCGCTATAGAAATCGGCCTGTTATCGCCGCCTTTCGGCATGGTGGTGTTCGCGATGAAGTCGTCCCTGGGCAACTCGGTCAAGATCGAGGACATATTCGTCGGGTCCATCCCTTTCCTCTTCATGCTCGGGCTCGCGCTTTTGATCATCATCGCCTATCCGCCGCTGAGCACCTGGCTGCCGTCGGTCATCATGTAGCGCGGGTTGGGGTTGTCAATGGAGAACACAATGCAGACTGGCGTCGGCATGCTGGGTCTGGGGATCATGGGTTCGGCCATGTCGGCGAATCTGCGCCAGGCCGGTTTCAAGGTCATCGGCTTCGATGTTTCGGCGGAGCGACTGGGCGCGTTTGCAAAAGCCGGCGGCACGCCGGCGCGTTCGGCGCGCGAGGTCGCGGAGCAGGCGGATATCATCATCAGCGTCCTGCCCAGTGTTGCCGCCCTGGACGCATCGGTGAGCGGCGCGGACGGCATCCTCGCCGCGGGCCGCGCCGGCCTGATCCTGGTTGAAGCCAGCACCTTCCCCATAGAGGACAAGGCACGCGTCCGCGATCTGTGCGGCTCAAGCATCACCGTGCTCGACTGTCCCTTGAGCGGCACCGGGGCCCAGGCGCTGACGAAGGATCTGTCGGTCTACGCCAGCGGCGATGCCAAAGCCTGCGCGCGCTGCGCGCCAGTGTTCGCGGGATTCGCCCGTTCGCAGCACTACCTGGGCGAATTCGGCAACGGCAGCAAAATGAAGTTCGTCGCCAATCTTCTGGTCGCGATCCACAACGTTTCAACGGCGGAAGCCTTCGTGCTCGGGATGAAGTCCGGCTTGGACCCGCAGATGATCTACGACGTGGTCGGCGATGGCGCCGGCAGTTCGCGCATGTTCCAGGTGCGCGGCCCGCTGATGGTGCGAGGCGAATACGAGCCGGCCACGATGAAAGTGGAGATCTGGCAGAAAGACATGAAAATCATCGCCGACTTCGCCGCGCGGCTAGGCTGCCCGACGCCGCTGCTGGCGGCCTCGGCCGCGTATTACACCGCCGCGATGGCGCAGGGCCGGGGCGGCGAGGATACCGCCGCGGTCTGCGCCGTGTTCGAAGAAATGGCGCGCCTGCGGCGCGATCCGGCCGATAAACCGCAACCTTGAAAGGGAGCCCACATTGAACTCAATCTTGCTCGAGCAAGCCAATCTGATCGCCGACCAGGCGCTGCAGAAAGGCCGGGAGTTGAAATTCGCGCCCTTGACCGTCGCCGTGCTGGACGCCGGCGGCCAGTTGAAAGTGCTCAAACGCGAGGACGATGCGAGCCTGCTGCGGCCGGAGATCGCGCTGGGCAAGGCCTGGGGCGTGTTGGGGATGGGCTTTGGCGGCCGTGAACTGGCGCGGCGCGCCGAGCAGATGCCGGTGTTCTTTGGCGCGCTGAACGCGATGTCCGGCGGCCGCATGGTCCCGCTGCCCGGCGGCGTCCTGATCCGCAATCGCGAGGGCCAGGTCATCGGCTCGGTAGGGATCAGCGGCGATACCTCCGACAACGACGAGATCTGCGCGGTGCACGGGGTGGAGTCCGCGGGTTTGACTGCCGATACCGGGCGCAAAGACTGAGCGGCTAAGCGTTATATGCGGCGGCTTATGTCGCGGCCCCGCGTTGTTGCAGAGTTGCGATGTTGCGCGGACGAGAGGCCGTCAGCGCGCATTCGGTGATCCTGAATAGAACTCCCGCAGTCTCCTTGATGTTAACCATAACCGTATTTTCTGTACGGATGTGTTTTTCATCCGTACAGAAAATACGGTTGGCGCGCGCAGCGCGCAATGGCCGTCGCGTCACCATTGATCGGCCTGCAACAACACATCGAGCTGCAGCGCCCGAACCTTGCGCGGACGGCGTCCCGTCCGCGCGGATCGTCGATTGCACGCGGATAAAAAGCACATCCGCGCGCAATCGGCGATCTTGTATAAGACCCCCACGCTGCGTTTGGTGTTTTCAATAACCGTGTCTTCTGCACGGATGTGCTTTTCATCCGTGCAGAAGACACGGTTGGCGCGCGCAGCGCGCAATGGCTGCTGCGTCACTATTGATCGGCCTGTAACAACACATCGAGCTGCAGCGCCCGATCTTGGATTAACCCCGGCGGCGTCCTCGATGTTAGCCTTTGCGCGCAAGTCCTCTCGCTGCAATCCTCAAGCGATAGGCGCGGGCTTTCCGCTGGCATAGCCCTGATAGCCGGCAAATCCCATTTCCTCCAGCATCGTTATCAGCGGCTGCGATTCCACGGCCTGGGCGATGACGCCGATTTCCAGCGGTTGCGCGATGCGGATCAGCGACGACACGATGAAGCGGGCGTCCTGGTTCTGCATGAGTTCAGTCGTATACGTCGGCGCCAGTTTGATGTAATGCGGCAGAAGATAGTGCAGCTGCCTGAGCGAATCGCGGTGCAGGTTGAAATTGTCGATCGCAAACTGCGCCCCCAGCAGCCGGACTTCGGTGGCAAAACTCAGACTGATCGCCGGACCCTGGATCACGCCGAACTCGGTCATTTCGAACACCAGGCGCGCAGCGACGTCGCGCCGGCCGCGCAGCGCTTCTATCATGCGGCGGCACGAGGCGGCGTCGGCCACGGTCTGCGCCGACACGTTGACCGCGATGACCGGGGCCAGTTTCGCGCCGGCATCGATTTTGGCGATCAGCATCTCGAGGAAGCGGCAATCGAGCTTGGGCATCAGGCGGTGGCGCGCGGCCATCGGGAGAAATTGCGACGCCGGTACCGGGGTGCTTGCGTCGTCGAGAATGCGCGTGACTACTTCGCATTGCATCAACTGGCGCCCCGGCAGACTGAGGACAGGCTGGGCGTACAGCGCCAGTGTGCCTTTGTCGATGGCGTTCTCGATGTACTCGCGCCAGGCGAGCGAGCCGCGCCCGCGGCGATTGAGTTCGCTGAGTTCGAACAGATCATAGGTATTGGGCCCTTTGCCCTGCGCCCGGGTCAGGGCCAGATCCGCCGCCGCGAGCAATTCGGGCAGCGGCGGAGCCCCGGCATCGAAATGCACCGCGCCGCAGTGAAATTCGATTTCCCCGGTCAGCGCCTGCTCCGCGATCACCGCGTCGACGCGGGAGGTGATCAAGCCGGCAAGCGCGCGCGCGGCGGCGGTGTCGATGTTGAGGGCAGTCAGGGCGAAGCTCGCGCCGCCGAAGCGCGAACAGACCACGGTCTGGCCGGCGCATGCGCCAACGATGGTCTGCGCGACCAGCGCCAGCAGCTCGTCGGCGCGCTGGTAACCGCGGCGCAGGTTGTATTCCTTGAAGCGCTCCAGCTCCAGCAGCGCGAATACCCCGGAAAAGACGTCGCGCTCGGCGCGAAACAGGCCCTGCAGCTCGTGTTCCATGCCGCGGCGATTGAATAGATCGGTCACCGGGTCGCGGTAGGCCTCGCGCTGCATTTGCTCCGCGCGCCCCGATTCGTGTTCGATGATGCGCCGGATCTTTGCCGACAGGCTGTTCATCGCGGCGACCACGCGACCGAGTTCGCGCGCCTTCGGGGCGAGGGCGATGGTGCTGAAATCGCGCTCGCCTATGGCGATCGCCGCTTTCTCGATGGCGGCCAGCGGCCGCAGTATGGTGGCGAGAAATGCGCGCAGCACGATCAGCGCGAGCGCGTACACCAGCAGCAGCAATCCCAGGGTCTGCACCGCGGTGTGCCACAGCTGCTGGTAGGCGAAATTCGGATGGCTGGTGACGAGCACGCGGCCGAGCTGCTGCCATCCTGCGCTGATCATGGACTCCGCGCTCGGCGGTCGCAGCGGAAACAGGACGGTGAACCATGCGGGCACTTCGCCCTGGGCCGGCGGCAGCTCTTTGGCCGCCAGGGTGCTGCCACTGGCCGATACCACGCGTATCGACTGGTAGTAGCCGCGATCGAAGGAGGTATTGACCACGGCCTCGATCAACGCACGGTCCTCGAACGGCTTGACGGTCGCAAGCCACAGGCCGAGCGAGGTGGCGGCGTCCTGCGAATGCGATTCGAGCTGCTGTTGCATATAGTGCCGGGCGTTGGTGAGATAAATCGCCTCGACGCCCGCCAGCACCAGCAGAAACAGCAGAGACGCACCGAGAAACAATTGTCTGATGAGGGTCATGGTCCGGTCCCGATAATTTTAGTAGAGCAGTTCTTGTTCAAGTTTGTCCAGCAGGGTACGCCACAACCTGATCTGCGTAGCACTGCCGGCGCTGGCGCTGCGCTGGCCTTGCCGCGAGATCAGCAGATCTTCGTCGTTGAAGCTGTACACCGGTATCAGGTCGTCGCGTTCCGACGCCGGCCTGACCCAGTCTTCCAGATTATCCAGGATCAGCGGTTCCGCGTTCGGTTCGGGGTAGTAGGCGAGCACCATATGCGCCTGATTGAGGCGCACGGCCTTGACGTAAGTGATCCTGAGGCGTTGTATCGGAACGCCCAGTTCCTTCAGGGCGAAATACTTGGCAATCGAAAAATCCTCGCAATCGGCGCCGTTGCTGGCGACGGACTCCGCCGGGGTCGCCCAATAGTCTTCCACTCTCCAGTGCGCGAGGTCCGTGAGGAAGGGCAGGCGGTTGAAAAACGTATTCACTGAGCGCAGCAGCTCCCGCTCGTTGCCGGGGAGCCGCCGTTCGGCCGGAATCGAACGTACGAATTCCTGCCAGCCGCTGATGCGGGTTCTGCCGGGCGGCCCGAACTTCGCCGCATAGCGCTCGACCAGTCCCGCGGTGACGCTGCGGGAAAAGCCCAACTCGCGGGTCGCCGCCAGCGCCATCCCCAGGCCCAGGGAAAACAGCAGCAACAGCGCCAGCCACACCCGTAATCGCGGCACCGGCGCACCGGCGTGTTTCCCGTCCGGGCTTGCGCGGAGGCGGGGCGGCGCGACTGGGCACGGATACATCGTGTAATTGTACTCAATCGCGGGCATGGCAACGCCGCTGTCTGGCGCGAGGGCAGGTACAATCGGGACTGTGTCGCGGCCTGAGGCCGTGTGCTTAGGGTCTGTTGACATTCAGCACATGAGCGCGACGGGGGTAATTTGGGATGCAGCGCAAGGCGCGAGGAGTGCCGTTTGGTCGTTCCAAACAAGCGACGAGCAACGCAGCGCTGCGCCCAAATTATCCCCCGTCCCTTCGGGTTGCCTCCAAATGCGGCGCCTGCGGCGTTGCGCTCCTCGCCAAGGGAGCCCACCCTTGGCTTCGTCGC